>Ga0074193_1000065_pt1 | contig 195310 bp, 195 predicted proteins | sample EPASupsiteHSE605_FD_64523 | JGI IMG/M metagenome (GOLD analysis project Ga0074193, IMG submission 64523) | Bioremediated contaminated groundwater from EPA Superfund site, New Mexico - Sample HSE6-05 | ecosystem: Environmental > Aquatic > Deep subsurface > Groundwater > Contaminated ... | reverse complement strand
GAGTACAATACATTTGGGTTCATATGGTTCTGATAGTACAAGTGGAAACGCATTCAAAGGTGTTTTATGTGATGTTAGTATTAGTAACATCGCACGTGGAGCGACTTTTGCAACCCTACCAGCTGACTTTATAGCAGGCTACGCTAGAATAGAAAAAGCATTTAACGGACAAAGAAAAACCCACAGTGACGCACTAAGTAGCCAGTACACAATAGGAGTAGCTAAAGGTGCTGGAAGCGGACATAGTAAAGGGTTTACAGTAACGCAGGCAACCCCAGGAACATGGGGCAGTGGCGATACAATAAAAGTAAAAGGATTAGCTAGTGAAATAATAAGCGGGGTAATAGATAGCGACACAGCTTTAGCTAGAGTAGTAAACGCTGACGGCACAAAAGTATTAACTGTAGACGACACTAGTAAATTAGTAGTAGGGGATACTGTAATGTTAGTAAGTGCAGCTGGTACCACTTACACCGATACTATAGCCGCAATAGATACAGCTAATAAAACTATTACGCTAACTACCAACACATTTAATTCTTCATGGATAGGCTTCTTTATTACAGAAACCACAGCCAGCACTTCTAGCCCTGCAGTAAAGTTTATGAACGCTGGGACCTCAACCACAGTAACAGGTACCTGGACAGGTTTAGGAACTAACGAGGCTACGTTTACACTGGGCACAAACGCCGCCTTAGTAAATGCGGATATTCAAGTAGAATACAGCTTAAATATTCCAGCTGGACAGGGCGGCGTGCCCGAAGTATATACAGAAATTTTAGCAGGGGAATACAAAGGCAAAAAGCTTATACCTGGTTCATTAGCAATAAGGGACGATTTAGCGGGCAAAGTTAAAGCGGACGCATTCCCTATGTCGGTAAAATATATTAAAAATACTGTGTTACAGAACCCCGACGCATTTACGCAGGAAGTAGAAACAGCCGACTATACTAATATGGCTGTAACAGGTGATACCCTAACCTACAGCGTAAGCACGGCTGTAAATGGGGAGGTTGCGCAGGCTTTATTATTAGTAGACATGGTAAAAGAAGTAGAAGCTAGATACGGCTCTATACCTGCAGTGGATAAAGTAGGCTGGGTAAAGGGAAACGTTGGTAAAATAATTCTTGCCGCTTACGTATCGGGAAGCGGCCCTAGTGGAAATAAAGCAAACCTTGTAGTTTGGAAAAGTTCTACATCATCCTACTCAACAACTATAATGAGTAATACAGCAAGTATACCTTCATTGCTTGTATACACTGTGGCGACTTCAGACGTTACTATAGATGCTAACGGTTTTGCTTATTATTTAGCATACACCGACGCTTCTAATGGCACTATACCTTCAAGTATTACGATAGATAGTATAAGTATTGATATAGAGTTAGTTAAACCAAGTGGATACGATATGCTAGTACCCGAAAACCCTAGAAGGGACGACGGCTTAGCTGGAGTACTTATTGTAAGAAAAGAAACTAAGGAAATACAAACGTATTTTAATGCTACCAACACTGACGGGCTTATAACTTATGGGGATTATGTGCCGTACCAAGGAGACTTTGCTAAATTAGTAAGCGCAAATAAATATGTAATAGGCGGCCCAGGTGTTGATGCAAACTATATGTACCCTATATTAGGCAACAGAACAGATTTACTATCGGTAACGACTAAATATCCAAATGCGGAGGTTCCTTCACTTCTGAATGTCGCACAATTACCGTATGGATATGAGTATATAGAAGGGGATAACTCATTATATAGTGATAAGAAGTGTTACTATATAAAAGGCTACAAGCCTAGGTATATAAATAACACTAAAGGTACGGTATTCCTCGACCCTATAATTGCATATTATGCCACAACATATAAGGTTACTAGAGGAGTTAGTGCATGTCAAAGCGGACCAGGAGAATTAATAACATTAAACGACGCTGGTATAAATTCAAAGGCTTCTAAACTAATATGCAATGCGGTGCTTATAAATGTGAACAACAATTTATGCTTGGCTGTAAATGTGGTAAGTTTAAAGTCGTCTAATGACTTTAATTGGCAGAACGCATTAAATATTCATTTTACAGACGTGTTTAGAATAGCCAATAAACCATTAATTAAATAGGGGGTAATTACATGGAAATAGTAATAGATAGATTAACAAATAAAGTAGCGGGGCTTAATGTCCCAGCTACACCCCTTAATATAGTTATTAAGGCTGAGGACGACATAATCTTAAGTAAAACTATAGAAGAAGTAGAGGAAAAATATAGGCTGGATGAAGAGGGAAGACAGCTTTATAAAATAAATATAGTACCTGTAACATTAGAAAGTGGTGAAATAATAGAGACCTACGAAGAAACTACAGAGCCAAACAGCGATCCTATTTTAGAAAAGAAATATGTAGCTAAATCAGTAAAATTAGAAGATAATCCTGAAGTATTTTCATTAGAAGAAATAGTAAATGCAAAGTATAAGGATATCCTAGAAGCTTCAAGCAATGACTATGTAATTGCAGATATTTTTGTAGATGAGAATGATTTAGATTTATCTGATCCACAACATAGTGCAAATACAGGCTATGGAATATTGCAGTTACTCCCTAATGGCCAGGCTGTAACTAAATTGATTAACCAAGAAGCTCCAGCAAGTTTATTTAATCTATTAGAATTTGATGCGGATCCAGGTGTTGAACTTTATGTTAATGATATAAAATTTATTGAAAATAAGGCTACATTTACTGAGCCTATAAGCAGCTGCACAATTAAATTTCTAAATACTACTAATAAGCCTAAGATGGTAAGAGCTTATGCTATAGGCTATTAAAAGGAGGGAATATAATAATGATACAGTTGGAGAGAGAAACAGAAAAAAAGCCTAAAGAAATTACACCAGAGGAAAGAGTAAAAGAACTAGAAAATGAGCTTGTAGACGTCAAAGCTGCTCTTAATGATATTATATTAAACAGCATGGGAGGGGTTTAAGTATGATACAGTATTTAGGCAATGAGATTATAAGAGGGAATTTAAATTATAGTGTTGTTGTAACCAAAAGAACTGATTTAAAAACTGCTTTGGATGAATATTTAACAGCTCAAGGTTATTCAAATTTAATAGTTTGATTATAGAATTAATGCTATAACTATTGAATTATATCTAAGTTTCACAAAAATAAAATTTAATACAATGTTTAGACTATGTGTGGTATATTTTATTTATACTAGTATATTATGGACGTATATAATTAAGCGGAAAAATAAATATTAGAAAGGAATGTGTGAGCTTGTCAACTATCATTGGTTCAATACCAGCAAAAGTTCCGAGTGTAGACAAAGCTTTTAATGGTACACTACATTTTCTATCTACAATTGAAATAAATGATAGAATATTTAGGTTAATTATGATTGCTACAGATAAAGTTGCAGAGCAATTAAAAGCTGATGAACTAGAAAACTTAAAAAACGTATGGTGTATTTTTTCAAATTCTGATGAGATTACTCTTAAATTAGATCCAGAACAAGGTGCTATAAGGGTTTCTCTATGCGTTTATCCAGTTAAAAAGTGGTTAGATAACAATTATGATGATATTAAGATTTTGATGTGTTTAATGGAAGAACTTTGTCATCACTATTGGGAGATATCAGATGAAATACAGGTAAAGAGAAAAGTACTCCAAGTTATGTCAAGGATATTTCCATACATGAAAACATTAAAAGATTTATACTGCATTGAATCGTTGGAAGAAACTTACAACGTAGATCTTACTGAAGAAAAAAGCAATGATTTTAAACAAATGTACACCCATTAGGGTGTATTTTTTTTAAAGGCAAAACTAGAGCTTAAGGGCTCTTTTATTTCGCTATTTTATAAAGAAAGAAGGGTCGACATGAATGAAGAACTTTGTTTAGAAAAGCATGAAAGGATTAAGGAAAAATTCAATACTCATGAGAATAGGCTAAATAATCATTCTGCAAGACTTGATAAGTTAGAGCAAGATGGAGCAGAGCTTAAGGTAGAGATAAAAAATTTATGTAAGCAATTAGAAGGTTTAACGTCAATATTAAAATGGTTTATAGGACTACTTATAGGAAGCTTTGTAGCTTTCTTTTTTTATGCAGTCCAAAACAATTTATTTAAATAGGAGGAGTATGAAATGAATATCAATTTAATGGATTATGTAGTAGAGCAAGCGTTTATATTGGTGCCAGTTTTATATGTTATAGGAGCAATGTTAAAGCAATCTAAATTGAAAGATTGGTTAATACCTTGGGTACTATTAATTTGTGGCATTGTAGGTTCTATAGCAATTATAGGATTTAATGCTAATGCAATTATCCAGGGGATTTTAGTTGCTGGTGTCACTGTATTCGGTAATCAACTAATGAAACAAACTACAGAAAAGAAGGAGGAACAATAGTGAATATCATAGAATCAAATTTAAAGTTTAATAATTTAAGCTATGGGAATAAACCAAATAAGATCTTCCTGCATCACTCAGAAGCTTCAAGTAGCATTCAAGACATTCATTCCTGGCACCTAGCAAATGGCTGGAGTGGATGCGGCTATCATTTCCTAGTTAGAAAAGATGGATCTATTTATAGAGGACGTCCTGAAAACTCTATAGGAAGCCATTGCAAGGGATTTAACACAGGTAGCTTAGGAATATGTGCAGAGGGCAATTATATGACAGAAACAATGCCAGAAGTACAGAAAAAGGCTATCATAGAACTATGCAAATACTTATGCAGCAAGTATGGAATTTCTGATGTTAAAGGACACAAAGAAGCTCCATACGCTACAGATTGTCCTGGAGTTAAATACCCTTTACAAGAGATTAAGAATGCTATCAAAGCTCCAGCAAATACTGTAATGCCTTTAAAAGTTATACATGATATGGTTGCCATGGGAGTTGATAAAAATGGTCAGATATACCCCGTAAAGGAATTTAGAAAGAACGACTTAATAACAGTAAGCAGAATTGTAAATAGGCTTGGAGAAATAGATATTAATGGCGTAAAGGCCTACATAACTATGGGCTATACTACCAATAGATAATTAAACCCTAGCATTAGAGTAAAATCTGGTGCTAGGGCTTTTTTTATTTTTTGAAATATAAGATTTTAAAAACTAAATTAATATCTTAGAAAAATTAAATAGTTTTTGTATATTTTCCTTATTATTTGAAGGAATTTGAAAATTTATGTGGAAAAGTATATTAATATAAATCAATTTGTATAGGATATAAATAATATATATTTTATTTCATAAATTTAAGGAGGATTTATTGTGGTTCGTAAGCTATCAATTAAGCAATACCGTAAAATTAAAGATATAGAATTTGATTTTTCAAAAGGAATTAATGTAATATCTGGTACCAATGGAACCTGTAAAACCTCAATATTACATATTATAAGTAATTCATTTCAAGCAGTGAATAAGAAGTGTGATTGGATTCAAGATAATAACTGTTTAGAAATTATAAAAAAGGTTAATAACATCACAAATCCAAAAGTTGAAAGTTTAACTCGTGGAGATAAACAATATAGTGATCCTGCTATAGGGAAAAAAGGTTCTTTATTTAATATCAATTATTTTGATGGGAATCCTTTAGATTTTAGGAGACATAATTCTCCAGGTAACAATAGGTATTCTATCAAGCCAGCTTATCCCAAAGGTTCAAAAGACTCATTACCATTTTGCCCAGTTCTGTATTTGGGATTATCTCGTTTATTCCCGTTTGGTGAATTTCAAAATGATGATGCAGTTGAAGGAATTAAAAAAAGCTTACCCCAGGTTTATCAACAGGAAATTGCACAAATATATAAAGAACTAACAGGAATAACAATTTCATATATATCTCCTCAAAAAATGGGGGATATAAAGGTTAGAGCTGATTTTTCAAGCAATCAAGAAGGTATTGATTCGAATACAATTTCAGCGGGAGAGGATAATTTATTTATTCTTATTACTGCATTAGTATCACTTAAATACTATTACAATTGTATTAAATCAAATAAAAATGTAGAAAGTATTCTACTTATAGATGAATTAGATGCTACTTTACATCCAGCACTACAAATTAGGCTTTTAAAATTGTTTAAAAGCTATGCTGAAGATTATAAAATACAAATTATATTTACTACTCACAGCTTATCACTATTAGAGGATGCATTAATAAAAAAACATAATGTTATTTACCTTATTGATAATATTAATTCAGTTATAAAAATGGAAGACCCAGATATTTATAAAATTAAGATGTACTTGCATTCTATTACTAAAGATGACATATACATTAATAAAGCCATTCCAGTTTTTACAGAAGATGAAGAAGCAAGGGTGTTCTTACGTAGTATATTTGATTATTATAACAAAATATATGGTGATAATTTTTCAAGAGTAATGAGTTTTTTCCATTTTGTAAATTCAAATATAGGTGCAAATAATCTTTTAAGCATATTTAATGATGAATATTTAATAAGGTCTACTATGAGATCAGTTTGTATTTTGGATGGAGACCAGGGAAATAAAAAAGATTATAATAAATGTGTATTAGTTTTGCCAGGATCAGATTCTCCTGAAAATTTAATAATGCAATATTCATATGAATTATTTGTTAAGGATGATACCTTTTGGACAGACGATACAATTTTACAATTAAACTTTGGAAAAATTTATTATCGTGATACTATTCTTCCTGATATCCAAGGTATAACCCAAAAAATCGAACAACTTAAAAACGAAAATAAATCAACTAAAGGTGTGAAAAGGGAAGAAAGTAAACGGGTATTTAATAAGCATAAGCGCTTTTTCGAATTATTGTTCAAGCATTGGGTGAATGCACCTGAAAATCAGCATGAATTAAATGGATTTTATAAAGATTTACAAGTGATGTTTAAAAAGGTTGCAGAGTTTCATGGGATAAATTCAAAAGAGTGGAAAGTGATAAATAAAGAACTTGTATTAACTGACTAATATAATTTTCTTAAAAATTATATTTTAAAAGTATTAAAATAGTTAACGTAACATAAAAAAATTGACTCTGGCCAGAATATAATATTTATGATAATATTAAATAAAAAATATAGCTAGATGGAGGGAATTAGAATGTCTGGATTAAAAAATTTCTCACCATTAAGATACCCCGGTGGCAAGAATCAATTATCTAGCTATGTTGGGAATCTGATAAAATCGAAGAAACTGAATAAATCAACATATATAGAACCGTTCTGTGGTGGAGCGGCAGTTGCATTATACCTTCTTATAAATAAATGTGTTAATGATATAATTATTAATGATTATGACAGGTCGATATATGCTTTTTGGTATTCAGTGATAAACCATTCGGATGAATTATGTACAAAAATAAGAAAAACAGAAATAACAATTGAAGAATGGCATAAACAAAAATCTATTCAAACAAATAAAGGTAAAGAAGATTTATTAACACTTGGATTTTCAACTTTGTTTTTAAATCGAACAAATAGATCTGGAATATTAAAAGCTGGTGTAATAGGTGGACTTGATCAAAAAGGTAATTATAAGCTTGATTGCAGATTTAATAAACAACAAATAATTGATAAAATAAGACTCATCTCAGCTTATAGAGATAAAATTAATTTATATAATTTAGATACGGAAAATTTAATTGATGATGTAATTAAAAATATAAAAAGAAAGTGTTTCATATTTTTTGATCCTCCATACTATAATAAAGGACAAAGTTTATATACTAACTTTTATAAAAATGAAGATCATTTGTCTTTAGCCAATAATATAAAGACAATAAAATATCATTCTTGGATAGTAACATATGACAATGTAGAAGAAATAAAAAACATGTATAAAGGATTCTTTAATGAAACTTACGAATTAAACTATTCTGCGCAAAAGAATTATAAAGGTACTGAAGTAATATTTTACAGTAAAACTTTTTCGAGCAATAGTAATGAAATAAAAATTGCATTATAATTTGCAATTATCATTCTGGGAGAAATCCCAGTTTTTTATTTCCACAAAGAGGAATTTCATGACTTATGTAGAAGTTAAATAACTGGAGGTGTTAAAATGAAACTAGAGCTAAATGATATGAAAGTAATAACTATATTAGAAGCATTAAGAAGTGAGCACATAACTGCTAAATCATTCTATGAAGAATTTCAGGATGAAGAGCAACGTATTGGAGTAACTAGCCCAGAAGAAATAGAGAAAACTTATAATGATATTTTAGCCCAAGCCCAGGAGCATGGGGAACTTAAAAATTTAAAGTTAATGAGCAGATAAGCCTTAGAACTAATTCTAAGGTTTTTTATTTTAATTTATGAAATGACTATTTTAAATAAAAATAGAGGAATTTGCTACATAATGTAGAAATATACATTAAATAGCAAAGGGTTGGTGATTATTTTATGGATAACTTCATAACAGAAAACTTAGCAAAAGGAAGCACCATAGGAATGTTTGTAAGCATTGGAATTTTGTTTTATAAATTAAGTCCTATAACAATGATTACATCATCAAGCATAGAAAGAAAGTTATATTCTAAAGAGAAAAACTTTTTATACTCAATAATATATGGAATAGGCTTAATTATATATTTTTCAATGTTTATTTGCTTTATATCATATGAAATATTTACTATGAACATAAATTACAACTTTAAATTTTTTTATATATTTTTACTAATAGGTTTATTGCTTGATGTTATTTTAGTATTTATTAAACGTGAAATTAAGTTTATATATATTTACACTTTTATAATGTATTGGATTTTAGTTTGGAGTTATTACTTGGGAACGTATATTTTTGCTGACGAACTTCCAAAAGTAAATAATGTATATAATTATATTATTATTCTATTGACGGCTTCATTTATAATAGGTATTTTTACACTGATATGTATTTTCCCTATAACTCTTTGGCGAGAAAAGTATAGAGTACAATATAGTGTAGAAATTGACGATACTAAATGGTATTTACTACACTCCTCTAATAACGATAGATTTATTCTAGGAGATACTTATAAACCAAATAGATGTAATAAATATAAAGTTATAGAAATAGAGGAGCTTTTAAAAAATGTGATAATCTCTGAAAAGCCAGACGTTAAGGATATACTAAAAGACAAAAACAATGCATGTGAAGCTAAAGAAAATGTAACTAACTTACAAGAAAAGGAGGATTTCTATGAAATTTAAAAAACATATGATTACTTTTGCTACATCAATGGCAATCCTATTTACAACAGCTATACCTACAATTGCCCACCCAGGGAGAACTGATTCTTCTGGTGGTCACTATGTTAGAACTGCAGGTTGGGGATATGCAGTAGGTTCTTATCATTATCATAATGGAGGTAGTACCTCAAGTTCTAAAGCAAAAACATCATCAACGAAAGCAAGTAGTAGTACTAGTACAGAATACTCTAAATCGCTAATTGTAAAAATTCAAAATAGACTTAATGAGTTAGGATATAATGCTGGAAAGGCTGATGGAGTCTTAGGTCCTAAAACAAGACAAGCTATTAAAAATTTTCAAAAAGCTAAAAAACTTACAGCAGATGGAATACCTGGACCTATAACACAAAATGCACTATTTAAATAAAAATAATAGTAAGTCTTAGAGTTGATTATTCTAAGGCTTTTTCCATTACAAATAAAGGAATTTAACTCCGCCTATAGAATACTTACATATAATAATTGTGAGGTGGTGTTATGGCCGTAAAAAATAGGCTAAAGGAAATTAGGATGAGAGAGTACCTAATGGATCCCGGGGAATTTGCAAAATTATTAGGTATTTCTAATAAAGTTTATTGGAGTTGGGAAAATGATAAAAGTAGACCAACATTAGAAAAAGCCTTGGAAGTAGCAGATAAATTAAATAAAGATGTTAAAGATATATGGCACCTTGATTAGGTGTCTATTTTTTTATGTAGAAAATCGTAAAAATTATAATTTTATCTAATATTTTAGGAAACTTTTTACTTACTAGATCATATCTTATATTAAGAACTTAGAAAAACTTATAAAAAATTGGAAGGTGATGAAGTGAAAAGAGGTATAGATGTTGGTAACTACAGCTTAAAAGAATTTCCAAGCACCAATATAAAGAGCTTAGTAAGTACTGAAGAAAATATTTTAGAATCTAAAATTCATTTAGAGTACGATGGGATAACATATTTTATTGGAGAAGGTCACTTCGAGACAGAACTTAATAAAAGCAGTAAGGCAAATTTTATGCCACTTTTATTAACAGGAATAGCGCTTAATAGTACTAAGGAAAATGTATATCAACAAGTTGTATGCGGCTTACCAATAAATCAATATAAGGTAAATAAAGAAGCGGTAGAAGAATTGGTATTAAGTAAGAAAATCAGAGAAATTAAATTTAATGGTCAAGCAAGAAAAATAATCATAACCGATTTTAAGGTATATCCTGAGGGAATAGGAGCTTACTACTCACTAAATACGAATGATGATGTTATTATAGTTGACATTGGAGGAAGGACAACAGATATTGCTTACATTGTAGATAAGAAATTAAAAGGATCATCAACCATAGCCGTTGGGACACTTAATATTTATAAAGATATAGCAGATAGACTTAATTCTTTATATAGTCTAGATTTAGACGTTCTTATGTCTGAGAGGATATTGAGTAAAGGGTACTTTGAAATTGATGGAACTAGAACAGATCTAGGCTTTATAACTGAAATATTAAAGAAGAATTTCACCAAGATAAATGATGATCTAAGCATGAAATTCCCTGCAAGAACTGAAAAGATAATTCTAGTTGGTGGAGGATACAAACTTTTTGAAAAAGCATTTAAAAATAGATACAACAACTCATATATAGCTGATAATCCTCTATTTGCTAATACTATAGGATTTAGAAAGGTGGCGGATATGTCATGGACGTAAAAGATATTGAAAACTTAACTATTGATGATATGAAACCATTAACTATAAGCTTTAAGAAAAATGAGAATGAGTTAAGTTTGTATAAATGGATTTTAATTCATAGTGGATATAGTGGATTTGTAAAAGATAAGCTTAGAGAAATTAAAGATGCTGATGGAAATTTAAGTACTGGATCAATATTATTGAAAGCAGCTCCAGAGCAAGTTAAAGATAATAATCTTATAGAGTTTGATTTTTAAAGCCTACCTACTAATGGCTAGACTTATCCCATCTCACTGCCCCCGTAGCTCATCCTCTGTGTCAGTGACCTGCCCCAGAAGCTGCTCTACAGTAGCAGTGTATGCTTGCAATTTTAAAAAGTTTCCTGTTTTCCTGTCGAAATTATAATATTTACAAATTATTAATATTATCTTAGACAGATATTCATAATTAATTCTAAAGCACAGTAAGTACCTGAACACGCAAAAATTAATAACACTTATATCAACTCCTGATGCTATTTATTAATTATCTTAACCAATAAAACTTCATCTATTCAATAGGAGGTAAAAATATATGAATTTTTTTAAATGCAAGACTTATACTCTTGTAGAATTCAAGGAATATTTAGAAATTAAGAATATGAGTAAAACAGAAAGAATTGCTTTTGAACTTGAAAAAGAGCTAGGGCACAATGGTATACAACTTAGACCTGGAGAGAAGTTATTTAATGCAATGGCATATACACTTGGAGCTATGATGTTTTTAGAACAGAGAGTACTTGCCGCACCATCAACTGGATTTAGTGAACTAGATGCTGGAGCGTGGAAAATAGTTAAAGTATTTCAAGCTGCAGTATTTTGGGTATCGCTGTTATATACATTAAAATCACTGCTCTTACTTGCTGTAAGAGGGGAAGGTGAATGGAAAAAGGTATCAACAGGATTCTTTATATGCTTAGGTGATTACTTAGCTCCATGGATATTTTCAATGATACCTGGATTATTTAAATTCTAAAGGAGGGAGATAGAATGGAGGTTATGACTATTAAGGAATTTTTGCATAAGCCTGCTAGAACATCAATAAGATGGAATTCTATAGCCTTATTAGGACCAATGGAAAGTATTACAGAAGCTAGCGAAAGTATAAAAGAATTCACTTCATCAACAAAGGATTTTTTTAAGGCTGTAAGTAAAATTATTCATTATATCACTCATCCAGCTGAATTAGGAATGTCTATATGGGGAGGAATTGTGAAATATAGCCTGCCAGTATGTTTAATAATGTGCATTTTAGCTTTACTATTCTATTTGATGGGATATGATAAGGCTAAAAAGTTCATATCAGGAAGCTTCTTTGGATATATAGTTATTCAAATGGTTAATGCAGCTATTTAAAATATACTTCAGATAAAAATTGATAAACCTCTTAATTATTTAAAGGAGGGGTAGTAATGTTTGATTCTTTTAAAAAGCCTAAAACTATGAAACTAGGAGAGTATTTTGAATTAAAGAAACCTAAATATGTAACACTTCAAGTAATTCCGCATAGTAGCAACAGAAATTATGATACTGAATTATTAGTTCAAGCCATGGCCTCGATGTATAAGCTACCATATCAAAGACTTATTAGAGAAATAAAAAACAATAAGTCATTTAAATTTACTTATAACCTACCTGAAAAAGCATCTTTTATCATTTCAATTACAAAAGACGATTGCCAGTTCTATTTAGTGATTCCCAAAAGATATTTAAATTTATTTATAGAAAAATGTACAGAAGTATGGAAGAAATCAACTATTAAAGAAATTGATAAGATTCCTGATTTTAATGGAGAGAAATACGAACTTCACTATAATAAAGAAGACCCTTTAAGTTTAAAAGTAAATAAGAAAATTAATGAGCCTTTATCTAATATACTTGGAGTAAAAGACATAATGGAAACAGGGGATGAAGTAGACATATTATATAATTTTATGCCAATAAACCAGATACGCTGGAGAGGAATATATAAGGAAACTATGAAAAAAATTAAAATAGGATTACCAATAGATAAAGAGAAGGTTACTGCAGGATGTATTGCTAAGTACGCTTTCATAGGAATTATTAAGGCAATTGATTTTAGCTTTGAAATGATAAATGATATTTTAGGAGATGGCAAGCCAATACCTAAATCTGAAGCAGCAATAACTGTTGTAGATGCCCTAAGCAATATGTCTAAAAATACATTTAAAAAAGAAAATTCAACTGTTATTGGAACACAAATATTAGTATCTAGCAAAAGTAATGATCCAATCAGAAAGCACAATAATGCTCTAGCAGTAGTAGAAAGCTATAAGTGTATTTCAGAAGATAATTCTCTTAACTATAGAAAGATTAAGGACAGTATTAATGTGAATATAAATGATAATAAAATTAAAGGAGCTACTATCAATAAAATGAGTACTAGTGAATGTAATAACTTTGTTCAGATACCAGGAAGAGAACTTTTAGATAGATATAAGATTAATAGCAAGGTTGAAGTGTTAGAAAATCCTGTACCTGAAGATTTAAAGGAAGGTAATATAATGCTTGGAAAAAGTGAATGTAAAGGAATAAAAGAGGAAGCATTTCTACCAACGGAATATAACTATGCTAATTTAGCATTAATGTTATTATCCCCACAAGGTGGTGGTAAAACAACCTTAATTGGTAATATGGCGAGTAATGCTAATAAGGTTAAAGAAGGCAATATAGTCCTTGATTATATAAAGAACTGTGAATTAGCAGAAAGTATTAAGGGCGTAGTTAATCCAGAGGATATAATTGAAATAGATCTATCAAAGGAAGAGAGTTTTCAATCTTTGGCATTTAATGAAGTCAGTTACACAGGTAATAGCGAGTTTCAAAGGTTTGAAGTTGCTAATATGAAAGCAGAGCAAACTGTTGCTTTTATCGATGCAGCTAATTGTGATGGTAAACCACTTACAGGCAAAATGAGGAGATATCTTTCAGCTGCAGCTAATATTGTATATCTGCAAAATCATACATCCATTGGCGATGTTATCAAATGCTTAAGTAAATATCAAAGGAGATTAGAATTTGTTAAGTTTGTAATAGATAATATTTCTCCAGAAGGTATGGAGTATCTACAGGATTATATCGATGCATTAGAGGAACTTAATGATGTTGAAGTTGAAATTGATAAAAAAACTAAAGAAGTTTTGAGGAGAGAAGTAGTTGGAACAAAAGATACAAAAATAGAAGGAATTTTAGACAGAGTTAATCTTATTCAAGAAAATATTTATCTTAAATATATGCTTAATATGAAATCAGATAAAAATATTGATTTTATTAAAGCTATGGAAGAGGGAAAGACAGTATTGATTAAAATGCCTGAGAACAAATATAACAATACTATGGTTAAAAATGTGCTCATTACTTTTTATACCAGTAAGATTATTTTAGCCACAAAGCTAAGAGGTGCACTTCATGATCAACCTAGAAGGTGCAATGTATTTTATGATGAAATATATCAAGCACCTACAGCCGAAGGAATTATTTGTAGCGTTTTAAGCCAGCTTAGAAAGTTTGGCACAAAGATAATTATATCTGCTCATTATATGGACCAATTATCTACAAGATTAAAGAATGAAATTAAAGCTTCAGGAGCTTCCTATATGTTATTGCAAGGAGCAGATAAGAAGAACTTTGATGAACTTAAAGAAGAATTAAGTCCATACGAATTAGAAGATCTATTAAAGCTTAAACAGTTCCATAGTTTAAATCTTATTAGGTATAGAAAAGGATATGCGAAGTTTATTACTCGCTTACCAAGACCAGTACAGGAGGTAGCATAGATGATAAAGTATTCAATTATGGCCTTTATGTTTGGATATACAGGAAATAAACTGTTTAACAAGAAAGATAAAACAACGGATACTTCAATTAAAATTGGAGTTATATCTGCAGTAATTTTAATACTTTTAGATATAATTACATTAACCATATGAGAAAGGGGCTTTAGCTCCTTTTTTATAATTGCATACAAACGAATGTTCTGGTAAAATATTCTTATGGAATATAATGTATTTATAAATGGGGGAGTGGCAATGAGAAGTTTTACTATATTAGGAGAGTCTACTAGAACTAAAATTATTGATTTTATTAAATTATATCACCAACAGTATGGGTATTCTCCAAGTGTTAGAGAAATAGGTACCATGACAGGAATAAAATCTACATCTACTGTACATAGACATTTAGGTATATTAAAGGAGCGGGGCAAAATTGAATGGAACCCTAAAATGCCAAGAACTATAGTCATAAAAGATTCAGGATTCCTTGGAATATGAGCTATCTATTAGATTAAAATATAAAAATGTGTAAATACTAAAATATAGGATTTCTATATGGAGGTATATACTATGAAAAAAATTAAAAATACATGTATTTATTTTAGTATCATAATATTATTAACAGGATGCGGAAAGCTAGATATGCGATCATATACACAGGTGAATGATAAAGGTAATGGGGAATTTAGTTTTAAAGTCATTTATGATAATTCAATAGCAGAGCGAATACAAGGAACAATTTTAGAAAATAGAAAAGGCTTGACGAAAGAAGAAGCAGTAAGAAAATATATGAATGAAGATAAAAATGTAGAAGAATATAAAGTACAATTTAAAAGTTTATCTGAACTAAATAAAAAATTAGGCACCCCAGAGGAAGATGTGCAGGTGACTATTAAAGAAAATAAATCATTAACCAAGACACTGTATACATATGAAATGAAATTTAATAAGTTATTAAATTCAGCAACTTTAAGTGAAAAACTATTAAAAAGTGAAACTGTAGCTACAACATCAAATTACGAAAAAACTGCAATAGACGATTTTATAAAAAAAGTAGTATTTACAAATGCTGTTAACTTACCTGGAAAAATAGTTAGCAATAATGCTGTTGAAAATCAAGGTAATACATTAATTTGGTCATATTATCTTGGGCAAATAACTCCAGATACTATTATGACAGCAACATATGAAATAGAGAATAAGACTAATAAATCTATACTAGCTGTTATTGGTGTGATTGGAGCTGTATCATTAATAGTTTTAATAATACGTAAAATAATGCATAAAAAAATAAGTGAATAGGAGCCAATAAAGGCTCCGTTAACTTATACTAAATAATGCAAGTCGTATTTCATGATAATTCACAGTTTGTCTTTTATTTTATTATAATTTTTTTCACTAATTGAATATTTCCCTTTTTCCCATGCAGCATAAGTAGAAGATGACATATCTAAAAACTTAGCTGCTTTTCTCATGCTTAAGTTATTATCTGTTCTCCAGTTCTTTAACCTATTTACATAATCACTTAATAGAAATTTAGAATAATCATCACAACATAGATAATCTATATTGATTACTTTTGTAAGAGCCAATAATGCGCTTTGAGACGGGTGGATTAAATCATCCTCATATCCAACTATTGCACCACGACTTAAGCAACACTTAATAGCCAACTGTTCTTGAGACAATCCTAATCTAAGTCTAGCTTTTTTCAATCTTTTTCCTAGTGTATTTTCAGGTAGAATCGAGTATAATGAATCATATAAATTAATTACCAAATGTTGCGAAAAAATCGTACTTTGTTGGGACGAGCAGAAGCAATATGTACAGGTTCTCTTGCAGGCAATAATGCTGTAAGGTTATTTAATGGAAAAGAATTAATGGTACTTCCTAATGAAACTGTAATTGGAGATATTATTAATTTTTCAAATCAAAGATTTTTAGAGGAAAATGATAAACAGAGCAGATTTACCTTTGCAGGATCTATTTATTTCAATAGAATGAAGGAACTTGGCTTATATACAATTGATAAGAAAATAATTAAAAAAAGAATTGAAGATCTTGGATTAACAGATATTTTCAATAAAAAAATCTAGTCTAGTGGCTTATATCAATTTTAGGGATGGGAAGATAATGAATTTGCTATCATTAATAGTAATTTCTATGGTAGGAGAGGCACTTTGGGAAACCTTAAAGATGACTTGGCAAAAGGGCAAATTAAATAAAGATAAGGTAGGAGCTTTAATTATAGGTATTTTTTTAGCATTTACAACGGGCGCAGATATATTTTCATATATAGGCATTAACACTAATATACCTTATTCAGGAGTTGCCTTAACAGGAATTCTAATATCTAGGGGAGCAAATTTTACTCATGATTTAGTGTCTTCGGTCAGTAATGTTTATCAAAAAACTAAATAATTCTAAAAAGGACTATTGTTTTCTAAGCAATAGTCCTTTACATAAAGTCTTATACTTTCTTAGGAGGCTTTGCTCCAATATATTGATAGTAATAACATTGAATTCTTCCGTTAAATAATTTTCGATTTTTATCTGATTTTTTGCCAAAGAAGTTTTCAAAATCTTCAAAGGAAGTAATTATAAAATATGACCAATTAACTAATTTTCTGAAGACTACTCCCATTTCTTTGTATAGCTTTTCTATCTCTTTTTTTTCGCTGAGCCTTTCCCCATAAGGAGGATTACATACTATTGTACCGTATTGCTTGCTTGTAGTTAAATCCTGCACAGATTGAGTTTGAAAGTGAATTAAATCATCTACTCCAGCTTTTACTGCATTTTGCCTAGCAATTGTTATAATTTCAGAATCAATATCATATCCAAATATTTTAAACTCTTTATCCTGAATTATTGCTTCATAGGCTTCTTTTCTAACTTTTTTCCAAGTAAAGCTAGAAATAATAAAATCCCATTCTTCACAAACAAAGCTTCTATTAAGGCCTGGAGCGATATTCTTTGCTATTAATGCAGCTTCTATCGGAATAGTTCCGGAGCCACAGAAAGGATCAATAAAATAGCTGTTATATCTCCAATTACTAATAATAACAAGTGCTGCAGCTAAGGTTTCCTTTAAAGGAGCCGCACTTCCTCTTTCTCTATAACCCCTTTTATGTAGAGCTTCTCCACTTGTATCTAGTAATATAGTAACCTTATCATTTAGAATGGAAACTAGAATAGGATATTTGCCGCCGGTTTCTTCAAACCATTCAATATCATAGGTTTCTTTTAATTTTTCAACAATTGATTTTTTTACTATGGCTTGTATGTCAGATAAACTAAATAATTGAGATTTTACAGATTTTGCATTTATTATAAAATTAGCATCTTCAGGTAGATATTCAGCCCAATCTACAGCCTTAGAACCTTGAAAAAGCTCCTCAAAACTTGTAGCCGTATATTCTGCTAACTTAATGTATATTCTATCTGCACATCTTAACCAAAGGTTAGATTTACAAATACATTCTTCATCTCCTCTATAGGTTATCTTACCATTTTCCACAAGCAAATCTTTATAGCCAAGTCTTTTAATCTCTTTTGCTGCAATAGCTTCTATTCCAAAAGCGGTTGTAGCTACAATTTCATAAATAGCCAATAGAACTCTTCCTCTCTTATAAATTTAGCTTATTATAATATATCATTTGTAATTTTAAAATACAATAATACATATCTTATAGAAAAATTTTTAATTAATGTGTATATTATATATTAAATATTATATTATTTGGAGAAGATAAAATGTGCTACTGTGTTATTTGTGGTAAACCAAGTGAGCGTCATCATATAGTGTACAAAAATCAAGGTGGTTTTGATATACCTTGCAATTACATAGAATTATGTCCATATCATCACAGAGAAGAGGAAGGACCTCATAAAAATAGACAAATAGATTTATTGTATAAAAAGAAAATGCAGGATTATTTAATGAAAATTTTAAATAAAGACTATTACTCAATGGAAGAAATCGTTGATCAAATAAAAATTAACCCTTTTCAAGCTAAAAGACTAGAAGGGATGATAAATAAGTATAAAAAAGGATATAAAAGAATTGAGATAATTAGATTAATTATGGGAGGTAAGATATACTAGTAAGATAGCAGAAAACTTATTAAAAAATAAAAACTATATAATAATTTTAAAAATAAACAAAGGGGATACTTATGGAAGAAAGACTTCAAAAATATATGGCAACTTGTGGTGTGGCATCTAGAAGAAAGTGTGAAGAAATAATTCTTGAAGGAAGAGTAACTGTAAATGGAGAGATTGTTAAAGAATTAGGTTTTAAAGTAACTCCAGGTTTGGAGGAAGTATTAGTAGATTCTAAGCCTATTTACTTAGAGGAAAAGAAACTTTATATTGCTTTACATAAACCTGAAGGAGTTGTGTCTACTGTTAAGGATGAACGGAATAGAAAAACTATAATTGATTTAGTAGATGTAGAAGAAAGGGTTTATCCTATTGGAAGGCTAGATTACAATACCTCAGGACTTATCCTACTTACTAATGATGGAGATGTATATAATAGATTAATTCATCCAAGAGAAGAAGTGAATAAGGTTTACATTGCAGTTATAAAAGGTGTTCCTAGTAAGGACTCTATTTTTGAATTTTGTAACGGCGTTGATATTGGTGGATATATTACTGCAAAGGCTAAATTTAGAATAATTGAAGAATTAACTGATAAGTGCAAGGTGGAAATTACAATCCACGAAGGTAAAAACAGGCAGATAAGAAAAATGTGTGATGCAATAGGTCATCCTGTTATTGCCCTAAAAAGAGTAGCTGTCGGAAAGATAAACCTAGGGACATTGGAAAAAGGAAAGTGGAGAAATTTAGATAAGGAAGAAATAGAATATTTAAAAAGGTTAGGCTAGATTTTTATGAATAAATAGGTTACTAATTATGCATTTTATATTGATTAGTATTTTAATTGATGTTAAAATGAAATAAAAATTTCATTTTTTTGCAAGCCGAGAAAGGATTAGATACATATGGATGAAAATAATCAGGATTTAATGAGAACGATTCAAATGAAATTTCCAAGGTTAAGTAAGGGTCAAAAGTTAATAGCAGAATATATATTAAAACACTATGATAAAGCAGCTTTTATGACTGCTGCAAAATTGGGAACGAGTGTAGGAGTTAGTGAATCTACTGTTGTAAGATTTGCCAATGAACTTGGCTTTAGTGGGTATCCAAAATTGCAAAAGGCACTTCATGACTTGATTAAAAATAAACTTACAACAGTTCAAAGAATAGAAATATCAAATAGTCTTATAAATCAAGAAAATGCACTTAAAGGTGTATTAAAAGCTGATATGGAAAATATTCGTTCTACCTTAGAGAAAATAAATCATAAGGATTTTGAAGAAGTAGTAGATAATATTTTTAAAGCAAAAAAAATTTACATAATTGGGCTTAGAAGTTCAACAGTACTAGCAGAATTTTTAGGATTCTATTTAAATATGATATTAGATAATGTAAAGGTAGTTAAACATGGAATAAGTGATGTATTTGATCAAATGATTAATGTAACAAAAGATGACTTGGTTATTGGAATTGGTTTTCCAAGATATGCTGCAAGAACAGTTGAGGCTCTTTCTTTTGCTCAGAGCAAAGGGACAAAGGTTGTTGCTATTACAGATAGTCTTCTTTCTCCACTTGCTACTAGAGCAGAATACACTTTAATTGCACAAAGTAATATGGCATCCTTTGTTGATTCACTTGTTGCTCCATTGAGTGTTATAAATGCTTTAATAGTAGCTGTAGGTCTAAGAGAAAAAGATTATATTTCAAACTTATTTAAAGAGCTTGAGACAATTTGGGAAGAGTATCAAGTATATTCTTATAAGAAAGAAGAATAGTAAACTAGAGTAAGAAATTATATATGATTTCTTGCTTTTTTTATGGGAAATATAATTGTCTATATATGCTTGAATAAAATAGTTTATTATATTAAATTATATTAGTAAGAATATAAATATTTTCCTAACATAGGAGGAAGAAAATGTCTAGAGTAATAGTTGTAGGTGGAGGTCCTGCTGGCATGATGGCAGCTATCTCTGCAGCAAATAAAAATAAAGTAACTTTAATTGAGAAAAATCCTAAACTTGGTAAAAAACTATTTATTACAGGAAAAGGTAGATGTAACGTAACAAATAGTAAAGATATTTCTGAGTTTTTTGATAACATACCAGTAAATCCAACCTTTCTATACAGTAGTTTATATACTTTTACTAATGAAAATACTATGGATTTTTTTAATAAGCTTGGTATTGAGCTAAAAGTTGAACGTGGCAATAGAGTTTTCCCAAAGTCTGATAAGTCTTCAGACATAATAAAAGGTCTTGAAAAAGAATTAATTAATAAAAAAGTGGAAGTTTTATTAAATTCAAATGTAGTTGAAGTAAGCAAAAGTGAAAACAAGATTAATTATTTAGCTTTAGATAATGGAAATAAAATATATGGAGATTACTTTATCTTTGCAACAGGGGGAGTATCTTATCCTCAAACAGGTTCAACTGGAGATGGCTATAAATTTTCTAAAGAATTAGGTCATAGTGTTGTTGAACCAAAAGCAGCATTAGTTCCTATTGAGGTAAAAGAACAATATATAAAAGATTTACAAGGATTATCACTAGTTAATGTGGAGTTATCAATAAAAGATATCGAAAAAACTTTATATAAGGAATTTGGCGAGATGATATTTACTCATTTTGGTATTTCTGGTCCTATTGTTCTTAGTGCAAGTAGGGTTGTAAACAATAGAAGAAATCTTACGGCAGTAATAAATTTAAAACCAGCATTAACCAAAGAAGAATTAGATAAAAGAATACAAAAGGATTTCATTAAATATTCAAATAAGGATTTTAAAAATTCTTTGAATGACTTACTTCCTCAAAAGTTGATAAACACAATTATAGTACTTAGTAATATCGATGAAAATAAGAAAGTAAATTCAATAACCAAGGAAGAAAGAAGAACTCTAGTAGATTTGCTTCAAAATTTCAAGCTAGAAATAAAAGGATTAAGACCAATTGCTGAAGCAATAATTACTTCCGGAGGAATTAACACAAAAGAAATAGATCCTTCTACTATGAAATCTAAAATTGTAGATAACCTCTATTTCGCAGGTGAGCTTATTGATGTTGATGCATACACAGGAGGCTTTAATATTCAAATTGCATTATCTACTGGTTACCTTGCTGGCAGCAGTATATTAGATTAATATAACATACTATAGAAATTAATTTAGAGGATTTTAATATTTTACCTAGAATATAATAAATATGTTTCAATTAAGAAAGGCGGTATTATTTTGAGAATTACTGTAGCTATAGATGGCCCAGCTGGTGCAGGTAAAAGTACAATTGCAAAAATGGTAGGAGAAAAGTTCAACCTGATGTACATAAATACTGGAGCAATGTATAGGGCAATTACACTTAAAGCAATGGAAATGAATATTTCTTCAAACAATATCCAAGCTTTATGCAATTTAATAGATGGCTTAGAAATGCATTTTGAAAATAATAAACTTTTTCTCAATGGACAAAATGTAGAGGATAAAATAACTATGCCTATTATCAGCCAAAATGTTTCTGAATATGCTGCAATTTCTGAAGTTAGAGAAAAGCTTGTTTTTCTGCAGAGAAGAATGTCTGAAAGATATAATGTTATTATGGATGGAAGAGATATAGGAACTGTAGTTTTAAAAGATGCTACTTTTAAATTTTATTTAACAGCATCACCAGAAGAAAGAGCTAATAGAAGATACATAGAATTAAAAAACAAAGATTTAGATGTTAAATATGATAAAATCTTAGAAGAAATTAAAGAAAGAGATTATATTGATTCAAATAGGAAAATCAATCCTTTAAGAAAGGCTGAAGATGCAATAGAAATTGACACTACAAACGTTACTATTGAAGGGGTTATTAATATAATTTGCAATCATATTTCTAAACAATTATATAAAAAATAAGGTAGTGATAATAATGAAAGAAATTTTGTTAGCTGAAAAGTCAGGTTTTTGTTTTGGAGTAAAACGAGCCGTTGATATAGCATTAAATTATCGTGAAAAAGCAAATAAAAATATATTTACTCTAGGTCAGCTTATTCATAATAATGATGTAGTAGAGCTTTTAAATTCTAAAGGAATACATCCTATTGAAATAGATAGTATAGATTTTCTACATGAAAATGATATTATAATTATTAGATCCCATGGAGTTTCACCTAAAATAATAGAGTTATTAAAGGACAAAAAGCTAATAATAGCGGATGCAACTTGCCCTTATGTAGATCATATACATAAAAAAGTAAAAGAATATTATAATTTAAGTTATGGTATAGTAATTGTAGGCGATTTTTCTCATCCTGAAGTAATAGGTATTAATGGATGGTGTAATGATGAAGCAATAGTATCAAAGGATGGAGCTAATATAGAAAAACTACCTGAAAAAATTTGTTTAGTCTCACAAACTACCGAAAAACAAGAAAATTGGGAAAAGGTTTTAAATAAAGTAAAAGAAAAATGCAATGAAGTAGTATCTTTTAATACCATATGTAATGCAACTGATATTAGGCAAAAATCAGCAATGGAACTTTCTAAAAATGTAGATACAATGATTGTCATTGGAGGTATTCATAGCTCTAATACAGCAAAATTATATGAAATATGTAAAGGAAATTGCATTAATACTATCTATGTTGAAAATGCAGGTGGAATACCTGATGAGATTATAAAAAATGGTAAAAGAATTGGTATTACAGCTGGTGCTTCTACACCTGACTGGATAATAAAGGAGGCAATAAATAAAATGAGTGAAAACAAGGAATTAGAATTTAATGAACAACTAGCTTACATGGAACAAAATGATGTTCAAATTGCAGTAGGAGATATTGTAAAAGGAATAATAATTTCTTTAAATGAAAAGGAAGCATTTGTTAACATAGGTTATAAAACTGATGCAGTAATTCCTTTACAAGAAGCAACAAGAAATGATAATGCTTCAATTAATGATTTATTTAAAATAGGTGATGAAATTGAAGCAAAGGTTATTAGTTTAAAGAATAATGATGGATATGTAGTTCTTTCAAAAGTAGAAATAGAAAGAGAAAAGGCATATGATGAAATTGAGCAAGCATTTGAAAATAATACAACAATAACTGTGGAAATAAAGGAAGCTGTTAAGGGTGGAATAATAGGAAGATTTAAAGGGGTAAGAATATTTATTCCGGCATCTCATATAGAACTTTTCCATATTGAAAATTTAGCAGCTTACATTGGCAAAACAATGGAAGTGAATGTAATTGAATATAAAATTCAAAGAAGAGGAAGCAAAATTGTTGGTTCAAGAAAAGCTATATTAAATAAAGATAAATTACAAAATGAAGAAATTTCTTGGAATTCTTTAGAAAAGGGTCAAATTGTTGAAGGTCAAGTAAAAAGAATTACAAATTTTGGAGCATTTGTTGAAGTTAATGGTATAGATGGGTTACTTCATGTATCAGAAATTTCTTGGGGAAGAGTAGAAAAACCTCAAGACATATTAAAAGTAAATGATATTGTTAAAGTTTATATATTACAATTAGATAAAGAGAATAAAAAATTATCTTTAAGCATTAAAAAGCTTATAGAAAATCCTTGGAATAATATTGAAAGCAAATATCCTGTTGGAAATATAGTATTAGGCAAAATAGTTAGATTTGCTGATTTTGGAGCCTTTGTTGAATTAGAGCCAGGAGTTGATGGATTAGTTCATATTTCGGAAATTAGCTATAAGAGAATCAATAAACCAAATGAAGTTTTAACATTAGGGGAACAAGTAAAAGCTAAAATAATTAATGTTAGTAAGGAAGATAAAAAGATAAGTTTAAGCATAAAAGAAACTGAATAACAATTGTTGCATAAATAAGCTGGAGGAAGTGAATATTTTCTCCAGTTTTTATTCTTATTTTGAAATAATAAGTAATATTTACTTTGGCTTATAGTATATAATTTAGTAATATGACCATAGGGGGAATTTCTAAGTGAAGGATGGTAGATTGCTAAATAATAATACTGAACTTTCTGAAAAAGAGGCAAAAACAATAAATAAAATTTTAAAAGACTATGATATAACAGCCCTTAGTTTTGAGAAGGTTAGAAGCGTGTATAAAATAAAAACGGCTTCTGGTAACCTTTGTCTAAAAAGACTTAAACATGGGAAGAATAAAGCGGAAAATGGAAATGAGTTGGTAAATTTATTAAACAATAATGGATTTAAGCAGGTGCCTAAGTATTATAAAACAAAGGGAAACAATCTATTTATAAAGTACAAAGGCTTGTACTTTTACTTAACTGAATGGATAGACGGAAAAGAATGCAATTTTGATGAAATAAAAGAAGCAGAAGCATGTGCTAAACTGCTAGCGAAATTTCACAAAGCCACTAATGATGTAGACGCGAATAAATTTAATATAAGAAATAATATTAAGAGCTGGACTGAAGTCTATAAAAAGAAAGTATACGATTTAAAAAATTATGAAAAGATAATTGCTAATAAAAAAATACCAACTTCCTTCGATATATATTTTAAGGATAATATTAATTTTTTCCTAAATAGAGCTATTTTATCGCTTAAAATACTAAATACCTCAGAGTATTATAAAATCACATCAAGCTCAAAAGGTAATACCCTTTGCCATGATAGCTTTTATTATCAAAATGTCATAAAAAAAGATGATGAATATTATATAATAGATTTAGATAGTATTATTATAGATTTACAAATTAAAGATCTAGGCAAATTTATAAGGCGTTTAATGACTAAAAAAAGCTATAAATGGAATTTTTCTAAGGCATTAAAAATTATAGAAGCTTACAGTACTATTAAAAAGCTTGATAAAGCTCAATTAGAAGTTATGCTAGCAATTATCATATTCCCTCATACCTTTTGGAAATTAGGTCGAAAAAGATATGTTAAATGCAAGCATTGGAGTGAAGAAAAATTTAATCATAAATTTAAAAAAATTATAGTAAATATGGAGCTTGAAGAAAAATTTGCAGAAGATTATATAGCTTATTTAGATAAAATTTAAATTAATTAACTGCATAATACCATGTATAGAAGAGGGTAATTATATGTATAAAATATATAATTTAAATAAAAATGATATAAAGCCTTTTCTTAAATTAAATAATTCCAGAAAAAAATTTAATAAATTAAATATGGATTTTATATCTTTATATTCCAATTCAAATTCAATTCATCAATTACTGCTAAGAAAAAGAATAAAAATATTGAAGAAAAGTCATGAAATTAAGGGATATATATGGATTGAAAATAGGACTAAAAACATTATTAAGATTAATTCAATGAGTGTTTTAGAAAATGAAAACACAATTGAAGGATACAAATATTTATTAGATTCTATAAAAAGTCCTGCGCTTATTTCATATAATTGTATAAAAAATCCATGCAATTATTATGTATTAGAATCTTTAGGATTTAATCGGATAAAAGGATATATGGAAATGGAAATTTTAATTAATGAACCCTTAAAAATAAATTTATCAAAAGGAATAAGCTTTAAACGATTAATTAAAGGAAAAGATGAAAACCTACGTTTACATCTACAAAATGAAATTTTTAAGAGTGAAGATAGAATTCCATTAGATATTGGAGATATATACTATGATGAAATGCAAGACTATTATCTTGAAGATGGCTCTATTTTTATTGAAGTAAATGAGAACTTTGTTGGATATGGACAAGTGATAATTAAGGAAGAGATTCCTCAAATAATTAATTTTGGCATATTAAATAATTTTCAAAATAAAGGACTAGGAAGTATATTTATAAGATATTTATTAAATATAATACATTCAAAGGGATATGATAGAGCTAAAATAAATGTAGATTTATTTAATTATCCAGCAATAGCTATATATAAAAATATAGGATTTAAAGAAATAGAAGAGTATTCTAATTGGTATTTAAAAAAATAATTGTGGATAAAAAGAGCATTTATTTTACATAAGTAGTGATCATAAATAACTACAAATGAAAATAATGCTCTTTTATACTTATTCCATTTTAATTATTTTTTCTGTTGGAACATAGGAAGATTTAAAATTCATCAAGCTTTCCTTTTGAACGTTCATAAAATAACTTCTATCTCCAATACAACCATTTTTTAAATTGTTGGTTATATGAATGGTTTTTACATTATTATCTTTTGCATCATACATATTATCACACTCCCTTTTCTTATATTCTTTGCAAATTAATCAAATTTTAATTACTAAATTTCATATATTTTTGTATTTTTCATTATAAATTGCAAAACAATATAAAAGTTCTTTTAAATTAAGTGCAAATTATATATAATTAATAATTGTATAAGAAATTTATTATAGTTTACCAAAGTTATTTTTTAGATGAGGAGAAAACACATGAATAAAGTAAATAAAAAATATTATATAGATACTTGGGGTTGTCAGATGAACGAAGAAGATTCTGAAAAGATATCTGGCTTATTAAAAGGAATTGGTTATATTCGAACTGAAATTAGAGAAGAATCTGATATAATAATATTTAATACTTGCTGCGTTAGAGAAAATGCAGAACTAAAGGTATTTGGGCATCTTGGAGCCCTAAAAGCATTAAAAAGGAAAAACCCTGACTTAATAATAGTTGTAACCGGCTGTATGATGCAACAAAAGGGAATGCCTGATAAGGTTATGAGTAAATTCCATCATGTAGATATTATTGCAGGAAGCTATAATTCTTATAAGCTACCTGAGTATATTGAAAGAGTAAAAATAGAAGGGAATTCTATAGTTGAGGTATGGGATAAAGAAAAAGATATTATTGAAGGGTTACCAGTTGACAGAAAAAGTGATGTAAAAGCTTTTGTTACAATAATGTATGGCTGCAATAACTTCTGTTCTTATTGTATAGTGCCTCACGTTAGGGGAAGAGAAAGAAGTAGGGAGCCTGGAAATATTATAAATGAGATTAAAGGGTTAATTTCTAAAGGATATAAAGAAATTACCTTATTAGGTCAAAATGTAAATTCCTATGGTAAGGGACTTAACCCTAAAATTACTTTTGCAGAGCTTCTAAGAAGGGTAAATGAAATAGAAGGTCTTGACAGAATTAGATTTATGACTTCTCATCCAAAGGATGTATCTGATGATTTGATTTTGGCCATGGCAGAATGTGATAAAGTTTGTGAGCATGGTCATTTTGCTCTTCAATCAGGATCAACACAAATATTAGAAGCAATGAATAGAAAATATACTAGGGAAGATTATTTTAATCTTGTAAAAAGATTAAGAAAGGCTGTACCTAATATAGCAATTACTACAGATATAATAGTAGGATATCCTGGAGAAACAGAAGAAGATTTTATGGATACCTTAACCCTTGCTGAGCAAGTTGAATTTGACTCTGCTTTTACTTTTATATATTCAAGACGTGAAGGTACACCTGCTGCAAAGTATGAGGATCAAATACCAGATAGTATAAAGCATGAAAGATTTAATAGATTAGTAAAGGTTGTTAATGACTCTATGGCTAAGAAAAACAAAGAATATGAAGGAAAAATTGTTGAAATCTTAGTTGAAGGACCTAGTAAAAATGATGATACAAAGCTTATGGGAAGAACCAGAACAAGTAAGCTTGTAAACTTTGATGGAAGTATAGATCTAGTAGGTAAGTTAGTAAAAGTGAAAATAACTAAAGCACAATCCTTTTCACTAGTAGGGGAAATAGTATAAAAGCTCTTTTAAGGGCTTTTTATACTATAGTTTATAAGGAGGAATTAGAATGTCACTTACTCCAATGATGCAGCAATATTTAGAAGTTAAAGATAAAAATAAAGAGTGTATTCTATTTTTTAGGCTTGGAGATTTTTATGAAATGTTTTTTGAAGATGCTGAGATAGCATCAAGGGAATTAGAGTTAGTTTTAACTGGTAGAGATTGTGGATTGGAAAAAAGAGCTCCAATGTGCGGGATTCCTTATCATGCATCTAGTTCATATATAAATAAATTAGTAACGAAGGGGTATAAGGTTGCCATTTGTGAACAATTAGAAGATCCCTCTGAAGCAAAGGGAATAGTAAGGAGAGATGTAATAAAGATAATAACACCTGGTACCTATTCAGATTCATCTTTCCTAGAAGACACAAGAAATAATTATTTAATGAGCTTATATATAGAAAATGATTATGCAGCTTTATGTTTTGCAGATGTTTCAACTGGAGACTTTCAATGTACATTAGTAAAACAGGAAATATCCAATGTATTAGATGAAATTTCGAAGTTTTTGCCGAAGGAAATTATATTATGTAAGGATGTTTCAGGAACCTTATTAAATTCAATTACTGAACGATTTTCAGTAGTAATTACTGATAAGGATCAAGAGTATTTTACATCTAGTGCTTTAGAAAACCTTAAAGCTCAATTTAAAAATTGTTACATTGAAAGCTTTGATAGTATTCTTCATAAAGGAGCAAATGGATTACTAAAATACATAATGGAAACTCAAAAGATTGTATTATCACATATAAATCATATAAGTTTTTATAATTCCTGTGATTATTTAAGTATAGATATAAATTCAAGAAGAAACTTAGAAATTACTGAAACCTTAAAAGATAAGTCTAAAAAAGGATCTTTATTATGGGTAATAGATAAAACTAATACTGCTATGGGTGCTAGACTCTTAAGAAAATGGCTTGAACAACCACTTGTAAAAAAGGATAAAATTGTAGATAGATTAGATGCAATAGAAGAAATAATGAATAATTATCAACTTTATGAAGATTTAAAAATAAATCTTAAGGATATTTATGACATTGAAAGACTGGTTGGTAAAATATCTTCAAAAAGTGTAAATGCAAAGGAACTTTTAGCACTTAAATCCTCAATAGAAAAAATTCCAAAAATAAAAGAACTTTTAAGCAATTTTAAATGTAATCTTCTTAAAGGTACTCACCATAACCTTGATTGTCTTCAGGATGTTTACGAAGTAATTCACAATTCTATTATTGATAATCCTTCATTTTCTATAAAAGAAGGTGGAATTATCAAGGACGGATATAATGAAGCAATTGATGAATTTAGAAAAGCAAAAACTAACGGCAAGGAATGGATAGCTTCTTTAGAACAGCAAGAAAGAGATGTTACAGGGATTAAGTCTTTAAAGGTTGGATATAATAAAGTATTTGGATATTACATAGAAATTACAAAGTCAAATTTCAGTTCAATTCCTGAAAATAGATATATAAGAAAACAAACCTTAGCAAATTGTGAAAGATATATTACCCCAGAACTTAAGGAAATAGAAGAAAAAGTATTAGGAGCCCAAGAAAAGTTAATTGAACTTGAGTACTCTGCTTTTGTTGAGATTAGAGATTCAGTTGAAAAACAAATAGACAGAATGCAAAATAGCGCAAGACTAATATCTGAGGTTGATTGTTTATGCTCACTTTCATTGGTGGCAAAAGAAAACAATTATTGTAAACCAGAAATTAAAGATGAAGGCGACCTTGTAATTATAGAAGGTAGGCACCCCATTGTAGAAAAGGTTATTTCAAGGAATAGTTTTGTGTCAAATGATACTCATTTAAATAATCAGAGCAAACAGCTAGTCCTAATTACAGGACCTAATATGGCAGGAAAATCAACATATATGAGGCAGGTAGCATTAATTAATATTTTAGCACAGATAGGTAGCTTTGTTCCCGCTAAGAAAGCTTCAATAGCTATTTGTGATAAAATTTTTACTAGAATAGGAGCTTCAGATGATTTAGCTGGCGGCAAAAGTACATTTATGGTTGAGATGTGGGAAGTATCTAATATTTTGAAAAACGCGACAAAAAATAGTTTAATTATTTTAGATGAAGTTGGAAGGGGTACTAGTACATATGATGGATTAAGTATAGCTTGGTCTGTTATAGAGTATATATGCTCAAATAAAAAAATTAAATGCAAGACATTATTTGCTACTCACTATCACGAATTAACTTCTCTTGAAGGTAAAATAAATGGTGTTAAAAATTATTCCGTTGCAGTTAAAAAAGTGCAAAATGATATAATATTCTTAAGAAAGATTATTGAGGGTGGAGCGGATGAATCCTATGGTATTGAAGTAGCTAAATTAGCTGGAATACCTGAAGAAGTAATTAATAGGGCAAAAGATATTTTACATACTTTAGAAAGCAAAGGGAAGAAATATGAGGATTTAAAAGACGCACTAACACAAAATTTTGTAGAAGAACCAAAACTTAAAATTGAAAGTATTAAAAGTTCTAAGAAAACAATTAAACAAGTAGATTTCATTGATATAGAAAAGGAAAATATATTAAGTGAATTAGAAGCGATAGATATATTAAATATGACTCCTATGGAAGGATTCAATAAACTGTATGATATAATTAAAAGAGTAAAATCTTTATAAAATTATAGAAGGTGATGTTTTGAACAGAATTAACCTGTTAGATGAAGAAATATCAAATAAAATAGCTGCTGGAGAGGTTGTAGAGCGACCTGCTTCAGTAGTTAAAGAGCTTATAGAAAACAGTATAGATGCAGATGCTAAAAATATTACTATAGAAATTGAAGATAGTGGTCAAAAAAGTATGAAAATTACTGATGACGGAAATGGTATCCATCCTGATGATATTAAAAAAGCATTTATGCCTCACGGTACTAGTAAAATCAAAAATGCCGAAGATTTATTTTCTGTTAATACCTTTGGATTTAGGGGAGAAGCTTTACCTAGTATAGCATCAGTATCTAAGATTAATTTAATAAGTCGTATGGAAGAAAGTCCTTTTGGAAAAGAAATATATTTAAATAGTGGTAAAATAGAATTTATTGAGGATATTGGTTCAAATGTTGGTACAACTATACTAGTTCAAGATTTATTTTTTAATGTCCCAGCAAGACAAAAATTTTTAAAGTCAGATCAAAGGGAAGTTTCATTAATTTCTAATATAGTAACTAGACTTGCACTAGCAAATCACAATATTTCTTTTAAATATTATATAAACGATAAAAAATCACTTATGACTTATTCTACTAATGATTCAAAGGATGCAATAAGAAACATATATGGTAATAATGTTTATAATAATTTAATCCCATTTGAAGGATGTACTGATATTGCGTCTGTACACGGGTATATAGGAAATTCTGATATAAGTAGAGGAAGTAGAAATAATCAGAGCATTTTTGTAAATAAACGCTATATCAAAAGCGGACTTATTACAGCTGCTGTAGAAAATGCCTTTAAATCTTTTTTAACTATAAATAGGTATCCTTTCTTTGTACTATTTATTGAAATATTTCCTGAATTAATAGATGTTAATGTACATCCTACAAAATCAGAAGTTAAGTTTCAGGATGAGAGAAGCATATATAAATTAGTGTTTGAATCAGTTCATTCAGCTTTAAGAGATTATGTAAAAGGTACTTTTAATAAAATTGAAGAAATTGACTCACCTTTTATAAATAAAGAATTTCCGAAAGTTGAAGATATAGAACTAAAATTAGTTCAGCTTCCTATTGATCTTAAAGAGGAAAAAGAAAATCAAGTGTCGAAGTTCAAGAACTTAGAATATGATTTTAATAATTATAATAAACATGACGATACAATTATAAAAGAGGAAATACCTAGCTATTTAAATAAGGCTGAATCTTTAAACAAAGAAGCAATTGAACCTAAATTTCCTGCGTTAGATATTATAGGGCAATTTAATAATACTTATATTTTAGCCGAATGTAATGGTACCTTATATATGATTGATCAGCATGCAGCACATGAAAAAATATTATTTGAAAAGTATAAAAATGATATTATAAAAAGTAAGGTAGTTTCACAAATACTCATTACTCCAATACTTATGGAGTTAAATCACGAGGATTATAGTTATTATAATGAGAATATAAATATTTTCACTCAAGCAGGATTTTCTATAGATTTATTTGGCGATAATACTATAAGTATAAGAGAAATTCCAATATTTTTAGGTAAAATAGGAATTAAGGGTTTATTTATAGATATTCTAGATAATATAAAAAATATGGGTTCAGGGAAAACTATTGAAGTAAAATATGATACAATAGCTTCTGTTGCTTGTAAAGCGGCAATAAAAGCTAGTCATCAGTTATCTAAATTAGAAATGATCTCTTTAATTGATGAATTAAGATACATAAATGAACCTTTTAATTGTCCTCATGGAAGACCGACGATTATTACTATGGATATTAAAGATATAGAAAAAAGATTTAAAAGAACATAAGAAATAAGATGTGTATTTAAATATTGTAAGGAGATTGCTAATGAAAAAAGATTTATTCATTTTAGCTGGACCAACAGCTATAGGAAAAACAGAAACATCTATTGAATTAGCTAAAAAGCTAAATGGAGAAATTATTTCTGCTGATTCTATGCAAATTTATAAGTATATGGATATTGGTTCAGCAAAAATAAAGCCTGGAGAAATGCAAAATGTTAAACATTATCTTTTGGATTTTTTAGATCCCCGCTTAGAATTTAGTGTAGCTGAGTTTAAAGAAAAAGCTACTGAAGCAATAAATGAAATTTACATAAAAGGAAAATCCCCCTTGATTGTAGGTGGAACAGGATTTTATATTGATTCTCTGGTTTTAAATTATGATTTTGCGTCAGTTGAGAAGGATGAAATATATAGAGAAAGTTTAAAAGAAATTGCCAGTGAAAAAGGAAATGAATACGTTCATAATCTTCTGAAAGAAGTTGATGAAGAATCCTATAAAAGGTTATTCCCGAATGATTTAAAAAGAATCATTAGAGCTTTAGAAGTTTATAAACTAACTGGAAAAACCCTAAGTCAATTTAATACTGAACAAAATATTTATGATATACCTTATAATGTTTATTATTTCGTATTAAATATGAATAGAGATAAATTGTATGAAAGAATTAATCGAAGAGTAGATATTATGATAGAACAGGGTCTTATAGATGAAGTTAGAAAACTTAAAGAAATGGGTTGCTCTGCTGATATGCAATCTATGAAGGGGATTGGTTATAAAGAAATATTAAGCTATCTTAATGGTAGCATTTCTCTTAATGAAGCTATTGAAATGATTAAAAAGGGAAGTAGGAATTATGCTAAGCGTCAATTAACATGGTTTAGAAAAGATAAGAGAGTAATTTGGATAGGTAAAGATGAATTTAAAGATAATGAAGAAATCGTGGAATATATTACTAATAAGTTCTACGGATTAAAATTTAATAAATAAATAATAAAAAAATAAAGGATTTTACTTATTTTTATAGAATAATTTTAGATATCAGAACTTGGAGGGAAACATTATGAATAAACCACCTAGCAATTTACAAGATTTATTTCTAAATAATGCAAGAAGAAACAAAATACACGTTGTCATATATTTAACAAATGGATTTCAGCTAAAAGGTCTTGTTAAGGGATTTGATAATTTCACTGTGATTCTAGACAATGATGGAAAACAGATGATGGTGTATAAGCATGCAGTTTCTACCATTATTCCAGCAAAACCAATTTTATTTGTTCAAGAAGATACCAACTAAAATAGGCAATAGTTTGCCTATTTTTTTTATATGTGTTAATATAATTAATGTTTATAATAATTTATTATTTTACATTTTCGGGGGACTTATTTATGATTCAAAATACAAAAGAATTATTAGTTAATCAATATAAAATAAGCAATAAAGTATTAGAGCTATATGATAAAGCTATTAAAGATGTTCAAGAAGTATGTAATTCATTGGATGAAATAAGAGAATTTAATCAACTTAAAGTTTTAAAAGCTTTTCAGGAAGAAAGAATAAGTGATTCGCATTTTACTTTTTCTAGTGGCTATGGATATAATGATATAGGCAGAGATTCTTTAGATAAGGTATATGCTAGAATATTTAACTGTGAAAGTGCACTTGTTCGACCTCATTTTGTCAATGGTACTCATGCCTTAGGAACTGCTTTATTTGGAAATCTCAGACCTGGTAATACAATGCTTTCCGTTTGTGGAACTCCATATGATACTCTTCACGAAGTTATTGGCATAGGTAAAGGAAATAATATGGGATCACTAAAGGAATATGGTGTGAACCACAAACAGTTAGAATTAACTGAAGAAGGAAAACCAAATTTTAAAGAGATTAAAAATATATTAATTAAAGATACATCTATAAATTTAGTTCATATACAAAGGTCCACAGGCTATGGATGGAGAAATGCCTTACTAATTGATGATATTAAAGAAATAATACAATGTGTTAAAGGAATTAGTAAGGATATAATATGCTTTGTTGATAATTGTTACGGAGAATTTATAGATATTTACGAACCTACAGATGTAGGGGCTGATTTGGTAGTAGGCTCATTAATCAAAAATATTGGAGGAGGGATTACCCCTACAGGAGGATATATTGCAGGTACTAAAGAATGTGTGGAAAGAGCATCTTACAGGTTAACTGTACCAGGAATAGGGGGGGAGTGTGGTTCTACTTTTGGAGTAATGAGAACTATGTTCCAAGGATTATTTCTTGCTCCACATATAACAATGGAGGCGTTAAAAAGTGCGGTACTCTGTTCAAGAATAATGGAACTTGCTGGTTTTAACGTGTTACCGAAGTTTAATGATAAAAGAAGCGATATAATTCAAGCTATAAAATTTAATGATAAAGAAAAACTTATAGAATTCTGCAAGGGGATACAGATGGGTTCGCCTATTGATTCTTTTGTAGCTTGTGAACCTTGGGATATGCCAGGATATGCAGATCAAGTAATAATGGCAGCGGGAGCATTTATTCAAGGATCTTCTATTGAATTATCCTGTGATGCTCCTATAAGAGAGCCCTTCATTGCATATCTTCAGGGGGGACTTACCTTTGATCATGCTAAAATTGGAATTTTAATAGCCTTAGGTAGAATATTAAAATAAATATGAAAAAAGAGTAAATGATTAGCTTTAAATCATTTACTCTTTAAATTTTTAGTATTTTCTAAATAAGCCTACTAATTTTCCTACAATAACGCAATTTTCCACAATAATAGGATTCATTGTCTTGTTTTCAGGTTGAAGCCTAATATGATCTTTTTCTTTATAAAAAGTTTTTAAAGTAGCTTCATTTTCAATTAAAGCCACTACGATTTCTCCATTTTCTGCATAGTTAGTTTTTTCGATAATTGCAAAATCACCATTATGTACACCGGCTTCAATCATACTTTCTCCAGATACATTTAAAATAAATAAATCTTTATTTTTAGGCATAAAATTTAAAGATATAGGAAAAGTATCTTCAATGTTTTCTACAGCTAAAATTGGCTCTCCAGCCGTAATTTTACCAACGATAGGGATGTTTAACATCTCTCTATTTATTATAGGATCCTTAAGAATTTCAATAGTTCTTGGTTTTGTAGAGTCTCTTCTTATCAATCCTTTTTTCTCAAGTCTTTCTAAGTGACCATGAACAGTTGAGGTTGAGCTAAGACCAACACCCTTACAAATTTCTCTAACTGATGGTGGGTAACCCTTTTGAATAATTTGACTTTTAATAAACTCATATATTTCAGATTGCTTATCTTTCTTATTATCACTCATTTTATACACTCCTCTTATCCTATATTTTGAATTATATCATATATATAGGGATATATCAAACAAATGTTCTATAAATATTGATTATTGTATTTCCTTTTGATATAATACATAGGTACAAAGAGGAGGGAATAAAATGAAGAAATTCTGTGTTTTCCAGAGTGAAAAAGAATGTAGCCATTGCGGAGATTGTGATACCTGTGATTTAGATCCAATGAAAACATGTAATAATTGTGGTCAATGTCTAAATTTGGAAGGGTATGATTCTAAGATAGTTAACATAGAAGAAATATTAGATACAGAAAGCGATACTGAAGAGAATTTTAAGATAGAAGACGATTATAATAACATGGATATTGAATATCTAGCATCTCTAAATAGGGAAATAAAAGAATCGGATTTTAAAGAAGATTATATTGAAGATATTGATGGTTTGGATGAAGCTTTAAATGAAGAGGGTACTAATAATAAATTATTAAACGAAGTGTTTCCAGGTCTAATAGTAATTAACCCCAATAAACCTGATAGATAAATTTTAAATAGCTTTACTAGACTAGATCAGTAAGTAAAGCTATTTTTTATTCCTCACTTAGAGGATTTAAGCTTACAGCATGCCTTAAGGTATCATCATCTACATGAGTATATATTTGTGTTGTTGATACGTTTTCATGGCCTAAGATCATCTGCAAACTACGTATATCTACGTTACCATATTTGTACATTAGTGTTGCAGCTGTATGCCTTAGTTTGTGAGGCGAGTATCTTTTTGCTTCAAGGCCAGATTTATCTATATATTTTTTTACTATAAGTTCAACACTTCTTTTATTTATTCTCTTATAGTTTTTACTTATGAAAAGCGCATCTTTGTCTTTAGGATCTACTTTATCGTTATTAGACCTTCTTATATATAGGTAGCTATTAATTGCTTTTAAGCAAGCGCTATTTAAATATATTGTTCTTTCTTTATTACCTTTTCCAATGATAGTTAAAGTGTCATCTTTAATTCTAGATATATTTATGCTGCATAATTCAGATAGTCTTAAGCCGCAATTTAGGAAAAGTGTTATGATGCAATAATCCCTTTCTTTATTATTCCCGTCTATAGAAGAAAGAAGCTTTTTGCTTTCTTCTAAGGTTAGATATACAGGATTTCTCTTATTTATTTTTGGAGTTTCTAATTCTGCAGCTGGATTTTCTTCAATAATTTTAGCTTTTCCGTTCAAATATTTAAATAAAGATTTTAATGCAGCAACTTTCCTTGCTCTAGCATAATTACTATTGTTTCTATAATTTTCAGCAAAGGCAATAAAAGCATAAAGGTCTGCTAGTTTAATTTTTTTTATGAAATCAGTATTAATATCATTGATGGGAATTGAATTAAAATCAATTTTATCCTTGTCTTTGATATAGCCTTTATAAAGCTTTAGAAATCTAAAAAACATACTTAAGTCCCATTTGTATGCAGCAATAGTATTGGGGGATTTACCTCGTATGGTGCCTAAATAGTTTAGAAAGTCATTTAAACACTCGGGTAAACAGGGATCAAATACACTGTTAAGATTATAATTCATTGTTCCCTCCTATTTTAGCAAATCAACTTCGCTAAATTTACATTTAGCGAAGTTGTAATATTATATTTTAAGTAGCAATTCTTAGGAATTACTACTTAAATAGTATTATACTATATCTTTGTAAAAAATAATAGTTTTAAATAATAAATGTATTTATATAAAAATTTGAATTTTAAATTAATTAAATTACTATAATATATCATCTGAAGAATTTTAAAATTTAAATTTTTATTATAATTCAAATTATATATTTTATACTTATGAATAAACATGGATATTTATACATATAGATAAAATTATACATTTATACTTACATTAACACCTAAACTTGATTTATTTTTATCTATTATAGGTTTGATTACATTATTTACAAAATCATCAACTTGGCCTGAAGATCTTCCGGTAAACTTTACAGGATCCATTATTGATAGAATTTCTTCTTTGCTCATAAAGAAGGAGTTATCATTTATTATTCTTTCAATTAAATCATTGTTTAAGCCTTCTTCTTTAACCCTTTTTGCTGCTTGCATAGATAATACTCTAATTTTTTCGTGTAACTCCTGCCTATCCCCTCCTCTTTTTACTGCTTCCATAAGGATAGTTTCAGTAGCCATAAAAGGAAGTTCACTATCAACATGAGTTCTAATTACTTTTTCATATACTACCATATTTTCTGTTATGTTTATATAAAGGTTCAATACTCCATCTAAAGCAAGGAAACATTCGGATACAGATAGTCTTTTGTTAGCAGAGTCATCTAGAGTCCTTTCAAACCATTGAGTACCTGCAGTTATAGCAGGATTTAGAGAGTTTACAATTACAAATCTACTAAGAGCACTTATTCTTTCAGACCTCATCGGATTTCTCTTATATGCCATGGCAGATGAACCAACTTGATTTTTTTCAAAAGGTTCTTCCATTTCTTTCATGTTTTGAAGAAGTCTTAAATCATTACTAAACTTATAAGCACTTTGAGCAACTTCTGATAAAGTATTTAATACTATTGAATCTACTTTTCTTGGATAGGTTTGACCAGTAACATCATATGTTTTATCAAATCCCATTTTGCTTGCTATTAATGAATCTAGTTTTACTACTAATTTCTCATCATTATTAAACAAACTCATAAAGCTTGCTTGAGTTCCTGTAGTTCCTTTAGCGCCTCTTAGTTTTAGATTATTAATAACAAAATCAAGATTTTCAATATCTAATACTATATCTTGCATCCAAAGAGTTGTTCTCTTACCTACAGTTGTAAGTTGAGCAGGTTGTAAATGAGTGAATCCAAGCGTTGGTAAACTTTTATAGCTTAGAGCAAATTTAGAAAGATTATCTAGTATATTTATCAGTTTATTTTTTACTATAGTTAAAGCTTCTCTCATTATTATTAAATCCGTATTATCACCAACATAACAGCTAGTAGCTCCTAAATGTATTATTCCTTTAGCAGCCGGACATTGTAAACCATATGCATATACATGACTCATAACATCATGGCGAATCTCTTTTTCTTTAGCTTGAGCTACTTCATAATTTATATTATCAATATTTGATTTTAATTCATTAATTTGCTCGTCCGAAATATCCAAACCTAATTCTTTCTCGCTTTCTGCAAGAGCAACCCATAATTTTCTCCAAGTTTTAAACTTTTTTTCTTCAGAAAATAAATATGACATTTCAGAAGATGCATACCTGCTATTTAAAGGTGTGTTATATGTTATTCTATTCATTCTTCGCCCTCCATATACATATATTATACTTTATATGTTTTTTATTCATTCATATTATAGCATATATTATTTCTATTAGTAAGCATTTTGTTCGGATTTAATTAATTAAAAAAGTTCTATTTAAGAATTATAATAATATACTCTACTAAAACAAATTATTTAAAAGGAGGTACACCATATGTATAAGATTAGCTCTATTGATAAGTTCTCTATTATTATGATGATTTTAGGTAGCATTAACTGGGGGATAATAGGATTATTTCAACTGAATCCTATTAATGTTTTGCTAAATTCTCTCCCTTTACTTGAAAAAGTAATTTATATTTTAGTAGGATTATCATCTTTAAATATACTTTTATTACTGTTTAAATGTAGAACAAAAGACTTGCAAAATAAATAAAAGGCATATAGCCTTTTATTTATTCTTTTAAATTTTCAATTAATTTATACATTTCTTCTGCAGCTAAGGTTTCATCATCTCCATTGGCTGTTATCATAATTTTAGACCCTTTTCTAACACCCAGAGATAATACATTTATTAAACTTTTAGCATTGGCTTTTTTTTCTTCAAAATCTAAGTAAATATCAGATTTAAATGAGGATGCTTTTCTTACCAATAATGTAGCAGATCTTGCATGCAATCCAGTGGATGCTTTAATAATAGCCTCTTTTTTTATCATATTCAATCACCTCAAATTAATCATTAAATTTATATAATCATTTAATTATATCATTAGACTATCTAAATTTAATTAAATTTATCCATAAATCTTTCTATTCTATCTAATCCCTCTGTAATTTTTTCTAAAGAGGTAGCATAAGATAATCTTACATATTCATCCAATCCAAAAGATACTCCAGGAATTACAGCAACCTTTTCTACATCTAAGATCATATCAGAGAAATCCATTGAATTAGATATAGTATTCCCATTTATTTTCTTGCCATATACGCTAGATACGTTAAGCATAATATAGAATGCTCCCTCTGGTTCAATACAAGATAACTTTGGATTAGCTTTAATTCTCGAAACCATATAGTCTCGCCTTTGAGCAAATTGTTTAACCATATATTCTAAATCATCTTGTGGTCCAGTAAGTGCTTCAAGTGCAGCATATTGAGAAATTGAAGTTGGGTTTGATGTAGTATGGCTTTGAATACTAGACATAAGTTTAATTATTTCCTTAGATCCTGCAGCGTAACCTATTCTCCATCCGGTCATAGCATGAGATTTAGAAACAGCATTAATTACAATTGTTCTGTTAAAAGCGTCTTCATTTAAACAAGCAATACTAATATGAGTTTTGTTTCCGTATATTAATTTTTCATATATTTCATCAGAAATAATTATTAAATCATGCTTTTGGGCAAAATCAGCTATTTCTAATAACTCTTCACGTGAATATATAGAGCCAGCAGGGTTATTTGGGCTATTTAATATAATTGCTTTTGTTTTTTTACTAACAGCTTTTTCAAGAGAATCTAAAGTATATTTATAATCATTATCCTTTTTATTTTCTACATAAACTGGTTTTCCATCTGAAAGTTTGATAAGTTCAGGATAACTAACCCAATATGGAATTGGAACTAAAACCTCATCTCCAGGATTTAAAATAGTTTGAAATGTATTAGATAAACATTGTTTTCCACCAGTTGAAATTATTATTTGATCAATATTATAAGTTAAATTATTATCTTTTTTAAATTTTCCAACAATGGCTTCTTTTAATTCATTTATTCCTGAAGCTGGTGTATACCTTGTTAGGCCTGCTTCGATAGCTTTTTTTGCAGCTTCTTGAATATTTTTAGGTGTATCAAAATCTGGTTCTCCAGCACCAAAACTAATAACATCTATTCCTTCATTTTTCATTTGCTTTGCTTTTGCTGTTATGGCTAGAGTCAATGAAGGTGAAATTTGCTTTGCTTTTTCTGATAAAATCATTATTCTTCATCCATCCTTTACGTTTAAGAAATTATATATATTAAATTATCTCGATTATTTTATAAAAGACTTAAATTTCAAGCCTCAAAATATTCGATAACATTTGCTATCTTGGTTGAACAATTAGCTTAATTGCAGTTCTTTCTTCTCCCTCAATTTCAATATCTGTAAAAGCAGGTATGCAAACTAAGTCTATTCCACTAGGAGCTACAAAACCTCTTGCAATTGCTACTGCTTTAATTGCTTGATTAAGAGCACCTGCTCCAATAGCTTGAATTTCTGCAGATCCAATTTCTCTTAATACTCCTGCTAGCGCCCCTGCTACAGAGTTTGGACTTGATTTTGATGATACTTTTAATACTTCCATGATAAACCCCCTAAGTAATGAATGTAAATGTATATAGGTATATCCTTATTATATTCTACAATCAAATTAAAAATCCTTTCTATATCTAATAAAATTAGAATAAAAAAGGATTTCTTAATATCATAAACTATTTTGCATATTCAATTGATCTTATTTCTCTTATAATATTAACTTTAATCTGACCAGGATATTCTAATTCATTTTCGATAGTTTTTACAATATTTCTCGCCATCTCAACACATCCAAGGTCATCAACTACTTCTGGTTTAACCATAATCCTAACTTCTCTTCCTGCTTGTATAGCATAAGATTTATCTACACCTTCATAAGAGTTTGCTATTTCTTCAAGCTTTTCTAATCTTTTAATGTACGCTTCTATTGTTTCTCTTCTAGCACCTGGTCTAGCGGCAGATATAGCATCAGCAGCCTGAACAAGTATAGCCTCAATTGATTCAGATTCAACATCTCCATGATGTGCAGCAATCGCATTAACAATTACTTGAGATTCATGATATTTTTTAGCCATTTCTGATCCTATTAAAGCATGAGGCCCTTCTACTTCATGATCTACAGCTTTACCTATATCGTGAAGTAAACCAGCTCGTTTAGCTAAGGTTGGGTCCATGCCCAACTCAGAAGCCATTAAGCCTGCTAAATAAGCAACTTCTATGGAATGTTTTAAAACATTCTGACCGTAACTAGTACGATATTTAAGCCTTCCCAATAATTTTATTATTTCTTGATGAAGACCATGTACTCCGGTTTCAAAGGTTGCCTGCTCTCCTTCTTCTTTTATATCATTTTCAACTTCTTTCTTGGCTTTTTCTACCATTTCCTCTATTCTTGCAGGATGTATCCTTCCGTCAATAATAAGCTTTTCTAAAGCTATTCTAGCTATTTGTCTTCTAATCGGATCAAATCCCGAAAGTATTACAGCTTCAGGTGTATCGTCAATTATTAGATCAACTCCAGTTAATGTTTCTAAAGCTCTTATGTTTCTTCCTTCTCTTCCAATTATTCTACCCTTCATTTCATCGTTAGGTAAGGAAACAACGTATACAGTACTTTCAGCTACATGATCAGCAGCACATCTTTGAATAGCGCAGGAAATTATTTCTCTTGCTTTTTTGTCGGATTCTTCCTTGGCTTTATTTTCAATATCTTTAATCATTACCGCAACGTCATGTTTGATTTCTTTTCTTGTTTCCTCTAATAATAATTCTCGAGCTTCTTCCGAAGATAGGTTTGATAGTTTTTCAAGTTCTTGTCTTTGACTGTCATATAACTCATCAACACTAGCTTCTTTTTCTTTTATTTCTTGTTGTTTCTTATTAAGAGCTTCTTCTTTATTTTCAATAGCTTCGCTTTTCTTGTCAAGTATCTCTTCTCTTTGAATAATTCTTCTTTCAAGTCTTTGAATTTCATTTCTTCTTTCTCTTGTCTCTTTTTCAAAATCATTTCTTAGTTTATGAACTTCTTCTTTTGCTTCTAAAATCGATTCCTTTTTTATAGATTCTGCACTTTTTTCAGCATCATCAATTAGTTGTTTTGCTTTTAATTCTGCATCTGCAATTTTTGCTTGTGAAATATTCTTCCTCACATATATAATCACAAAAATTAAAACAAGTACAAGAATAACTGCTAATAAAAGTGCCAAATACATATTTAAATTATCTCGCAAATCAACACCTCCTTACTCTGTCCTATTTGGAATTAGTAAACAAGCGTCATTTAAGTTTAGAAAAGGTGTTATATTTGTTTATATATCAATCAGTATTTTGTTAAACCAGTAATTGTATTCATTTTATATTATTTTTAAATTCGTGTCAAGTTTTTGCAAATATTGTTAGAATTATTTAGAATCTTTTCCCTCAACATCTGATTCTACTTTTTTAACTAATGGAAGATTATATTTACTTCTAATCTGATTTTCGATTTCTTCTAGAATATTTTCATTTTCTTTTAAAAATTGCTTAGCATTTTCTCTACCTTGGCCTAGCCTAATATCATTGTAAGAGAACCAAGAACCGCTTTTTTGAACTATTTCATTTTCCACACCAACGTCAAGTATATTTCCTTCTGCTGAAATACCAGTGCCATACATAATATCAAATTCAGCTTGTTTAAAAGGTGGAGCAACTTTATTTTTTACTACTTTTACTCTTGTTCTACTACCTAAAAACTCATCACCTTGCTTAATTGTATCTACTTTTCTTACATCCAATCTTACAGATGCATAAAACTTCAATGCTCTTCCACCTGGAGTTGTTTCAGGATTTCCAAACATAATGCCCACTTTTTCTCTCAACTGATTTATAAATATAGTAGCACATTTTGATTTATTAATTGAACCAGTTAATTTTCTCAAGGCTTGTGACATAAGTCTAGCTTGTAGACCTACATGTGAATCTCCCATTTCACCCTCAATTTCAGCTTTTGGTACTAAGGCTGCTACTGAGTCAATTACGATAACATCAATGGCACCTGATCTTACTAAAGCTTCACATATTTCTAAAGCCTGTTCTCCTGTGTCAGGTTGAGATAATACAAGATTATCAATATCGACACCTAAAGCTTTAGCATAAACTGGATCTAAAGCATGTTCAGCATCTATAAATGCTGCTGTACCTCCATTTTTTTGTGCCTCTGCAATAATATGTAGGGCAACAGTTGTTTTACCAGAAGATTCTGGTCCGAATATTTCAATAACCCTTCCTCTTGGAATTCCACCTATACCTAATGCAATATCTAGTGATAAGCTTCCAGAAGAAATGGCTTCTACATTTAATACTTCACCTTCGCCTAATTTCATTATAGAACCTTTTCCAAACTGTTTTTCAATTTGAGTTAAAGCTGCTTGAAGAGCTTTTAATTTTTCGTTATTCATATTTTATTACCCCTTTCAGGTTGCATACATTTCGAACATTTGTTCTACTAAATTATACAATATATATTTATACAGGTCAATAGGATAAGATAAAAGTTCCTATATTAAAACTTTATAGGAACTTTTTATGATTATACCCAATATTTTTACAAATAATCATCTAATCGAGCTAAGTATTTTTCTATTCTTTATAAAATAATCAAAGCCAGAAATAAGAGTAGCTATTACGGCTAAAAATAGTGAGAAATATGTTATATACTGAATATAGATAGAATTACTTATTAGATAAACTAATGCAGAAATAATTGCGACTATTTGAGTTACAGTTTTAGTTTTACCCCACCAACTAGCTGCAATTACTAGTCCTTCTGAAGCAGCAATAGTTCTAAGACCCGTTACTGCAAATTCTCTTGCAACAATTATCATAGCAACCCAAGTAGGGATAATTTGATATTCTACAAGAGAAATTAGCGCAGAAGTAACAAGTAATTTATCTGCTAACGGATCCATAAATTTGCCAAAATTAGTTATCTGATTCCTGCTGCGAGCAATATACCCATCTAACTTGTCCGTAAGAGCTGCTATAACGAAAATTGAAGTTGCTATAATAAATGTATGTTTTGAATTAATAGATATAAAAATCAAAAAGAAAGGAACTAACACTATTCTAGCTAATGTAAGTTTATTTGCAAGATTCATAGTTAACAACTCCTAATAAATCATATTCGGAGGCATCAGTTATTAGTACCTCAGTAAAATCACCTATATTTAATATATTATCACACTTAAATATGATTTCACCATCTATTTCTGGTGCCATTTCATAATTTCTACCATGATATAGTTCTTTTTCAAACCCTTCCACAATAACCTTATAGGTTTTTCCTACTTTATTTTTATTTATTTCTCTAGAAACCTCTTGTTGAATAAGCATTAGCTCCTCTAACCTGGAATCTTTAATATTTTCTTCAATTTGATCATTCATTTTTGCAGCTGGAGTATCCTCTTCTTGTGAATATTTAAATACTCCTAGTTTATCAAATTTTATTTCTCTTATAAATTCTTTAAGTTCATTAAAATCTTCTTTAGTTTCTCCTGGAAAACCTACAATAATTGAAGTTCTTAAAGTTATTTCTTTTACTTTGCTTCGTATTTTATTTATATTATTAATTATTAACTCTTTACTAGATTTTCTATTCATTTTTTTGAGGATTGAGTTGCTAATATGCTGTATTGGCATATCTAGGTACTTACAAACTTTATTGTTAGATGACATCTCTTCAATAAATTCTTCAGTTATTTTCTCTGGATATGAATACATCACTCTTATCCATTGGATTTTTTCAATTTTTGAAAGTTCTCTTATAAGTTCATGTAATTTATTTTCATTATAAATGTCTGTACCATAGATAGATGTATCTTGCCCTACTAATATTATCTCTTTAACACCAATAGAAGTTAATTTTTTTGCTTCATCTACTATACTATCAATACTTCTGCTTCTATATTTACCCCTTATTTTAGGAATTATGCAATAAGTACATAGGTTATCGCAACCTTCAGATATTCTTAAATATGCCACATGACCTTTAGTAGTTAAAATCCTAGTGCCTTCATTAATAATTTGATCACTATAATTGCATTCACAAATAATATTTTGATTTTCATTATTAAAGAAACGTGCTATATGCTCTTGCATTTTAGCATAATCATTTACACCTAACATAATATCTATTTCAGGTACTAAATCCTGTAATTCTTTCGAATATCTTTGTGTTAAACATCCTGTAGCAATTAGCATTTTACACTTGCCTTTTTTATATTGGGCCATTTCAAGAATTGTATTAATTGATTCTTCCTTAGAGCTTTCGATAAAACCGCAAGTATTAACTATAATAATATCAGCTTTATTTGGATCGGTTATTATTTCATTATTTCCAGAAAGGTTACCTAAAATAATTTCTGAATCTATTCTATTTTTATCGCAACCTAAACTTATTAGTCCAATTTTATATTTAGTCACTAATTTTCCTCCTTAAGAACGTTAATTATCATAAAATTAATTTTAAATGGAATAATTAATTTTAACAAGTAAAATATATGTTTATTTATTTATTATTTTTTAAACTATCATTTTCTAGGAGCACTTGTCTAGGTTTAGTGCCGTTTTTACCAGATATAATTCCCTTTTCCTCAAGTTGTTCAATTATTCGTGCTGCCCTATTATATCCTATTCTTAATCTTCTTTGTAGAAAAGAAGTAGATATTTGACCACTTTCCAATACTATTTCAATGGCTTCATCTAGTAAGTCATCGCTTTCGGTATCACTCTTTTCTATAGAAGAATTAATTTCATCTAAAATGTCCTCTTCATAAATTACTTCACTTTTCTGAGCTTTAATAAAGCTTACTATTTTCTCTACTTCTTCTTCAGATATAAATGCTCCTTGTATCCTAATTGGTTTAGATTCACCTACAGGATAGTAAAGCATATCACCTTTCCCTAATAACTTTTCAGCACCTGATGAATCTATTATAGTTCTAGAATCAATTTGACTTGATACAGCAAATGAAATCCTTGAAGGAATATTAGCCTTTATTACCCCTGTAATTACATCTACAGAAGGCCTTTGAGTTGCAATTACAAGATGCATACCAGCTGCTCTTGCCATTTGAGCAAGCCTAGCTATATATTCTTCAACCTCTCCTGGACAAACCATCATTAAATCTGCAAGCTCATCAATAATGATTACTATCCATGGTAACTTATTTTCTATTTTACCTTTATTAAATAGTTCATTATATCCTTCAATATTTCTTACGCTATTTTCCGCAAAAAGGTTATATCTTCTTGACATTTCGGTAACAGCCCAATTTAATGCTCCTGCAGCTTTTTTGGGATTTGTAACTACTGGAATTAGTAGATGAGGTATATTATTATATATATTTAATTCTACTACCTTAGGATCGACTAGTAATAGTTTTACCTCTTCTGGGGTATATTTATATAATAAGCTTACAATTAAAGTGTTAATGCAAACACTTTTTCCAGATCCAGTAGCCCCTGCAATTAATAAATGTGGCATTTTAGATAAATCAGCTACTACGCATTTTCCTCCAATGTCCTTTCCAATTGCAAAAGCAATATTTTTGTTAAAGTTTCTAAACTCTTCAGATTCAATTACCTCTTTTAAAAATACAGGTAATGTCTCCTTATTAGGAATTTCTATTCCAACAGCACTTTTCCCTGGAATAGGAGCCTCAATTCTAATAGAAGATGCTGCCAAGCTTAATGCGATATCATCCGATAAATGAGTTATTCTACTTACCTTAACTCCAGCACTTGGTTGAAGTTCAAATCTTGTAACAGATGGTCCTTTTGTAACCTGCATCACCTTTGCTTCAACTCCAAAACTGCTTAAGGTTTCTTCTAGTTTAGAAGCAATATTTATTAGCTCTTTTTTGCTACTCTTATTTGTTGTGATATTATCATTATAGTTCAAAAGTTGAAGCGGTGGGAATATATATGCTACCTCATTTTTGGTTAATCCTTGATTAATTTCTTTGTTTAATTCCTCACTTATTCCTTCTTCGGACTTCTCTGTATTTTTAATAGGTACTTTTGTGGATTTTTCTTTAAGACTCTCATCACCCTTACTGAATGCTATTCTTGGTTCAAATACTTTAATTTCTCTGTCTGTTTTAGCATTATCTTTAGTAGCATCTCCTTCAGTTGATTTCATGAAGTTTATCATTTTAATTTTATGATTTATATTTTTTATAAACGACGATTGGTTATCTTCTATTTTATTTTCTAATTTATTATTTTGTTTAATTGATTCTTCATCCTTATTAGGCGTTTTAAAATACATAAATATATCTTTAATATTAATTTCAATTATTAATACTATAGATATTATATATAAAGCGGTCATTATAAAATATGATCCAATAATTCCAAATAATTTATACAAAGGTATATCTATTAAATAAGTAATTATTCCTCCATGAAAAATGCTAGGCTCGTTGTATATTTTTTTTATTCCTTGTAATATATCATTATTTTTAAAATAGTTATTTATGTTTATCATTTGAAGTAACATTAGTGAATTAGTTATAAATAAAATTATTCCATAAAATCTATTGTTAAATATTACTTTACCATTTTTAATAATATAGCTAATTCCAATTAAAATTATTATTAAGGGGAAAAAATATGAACCCAACCCCATAAGGGCAATAAAAGTCCTTTTAATTGTTACGCCAATTAATCCTGAGGAATTTGTAATAAAAACACTTAATAGCATAAGAGCTCCAACAGTAATTAATAATATCCCTTTAATATCATTACCAAATCTGTTAGTGTTTTCAGGTGTTTTCTTATAATTTTTGCTATTTTTTCTTGCCACTTTAATCACCTCTATGTTTATTTTCTACAAAGGATTTAATTTTCCTTTTTATTAGAAAATAAAACTAGCTAAAGAAAATCTTAGCTAGTTCTGTTTTTTACTTCATCAATCATCTGCTCTAGTTTTTTGATTGCATCGCTTAATCCACCAACTTCATCAATTATACCATAATCTACTGCTTGTTTTCCAATTAATATGGTCCCCATATCATTTAGTAGTTCATCTGTTTGTAACATCAACTTTCTTAAAGTATCTTTATCAACTTTTGATGTGCGTCCTATAAATTCAATTATTCTTTCCTGCATCTTATTAAAATACTCAAAGGTTTGTGGCACTCCTAATACTAAACCATTCATTCTAATTGGATGAATTATCATTGTAGCAGAAGGAGATATAAAAGAGTACTTAGAGCAGGTTGCTAATGGAACCCCAATGGAGTGACTTCCTCCAATCACTAAGGATACAGTGGGCTTACTTAAACTATTTATCATTTCTGAAATTGCGAGTCCCGCCTCTACATCTCCTCCAACAGTATTTAGAATTATTAGCACACCTTCAACAGCAGTATCTGTTTCGATAGAAACTAATTGAGGAATTAAGTGTTCATATTTTGTTGCTTTAGATTGAGGTGGTAAGACTGAATGTCCCTCTATCTGTCCTATTATTGGGAGTATCTGAAATCGCTGGCTCATGCTACTGGTTTTTGGAACTCCTAGTTCCTTTATATTCTCTAGATTATTTTTATCATTTTCTGCCTTTTGTATTTCATCACACATAATAATCCCCTCCTATTTCAATTAGTGTTTGCTTAATAGGAGGGTCCTATTCATTTTAATTATTATCTAATTCAAATTCTTTGTGTAAAGCTTTAATTGCATCTACTGCATATTTCGATTCAACTAAACACCAAATTGTTGTATGAGAGTCTGCTGTTTGCAAAACTTCAATTTTTTCTTTAATTAAAGATTTTAATATTTTAGCCATTACCCCAGGTATACCTCTCATCCTTGAACCGATAACTGCAATTTTACTACAGTTATCTCTAAAAGAATATTTTAATCCTAAAGAATTCATTATATTGTTAAAGCTTTCAAAATCTTTATCGTCTATAGTGAAAATCTTTTGACTTGGAAATACATTAATTAAATCAATACTAATATAGTTTTCCGCTAAAACAGGCAAAAGATCAAAATAATTTTCATTATCGATGTTTTCGCTTAATTGAACTATTATTTGAGTTCTATTATCAATATGTGTTATGCCAGTTATTACATTGTCTGATTCTAAGTCACCAAAGTTATCTATAATCGTTCCATCGCATTCACTCATGGTATTTTTTATTAATAAAGGAATATTACCTTTCATAGCTACTTCAACAGCTCTAGGATGAATTACTTTTGCTCCCTGATCAGCAAATTGAAATACTTCATTATAGCTAATTTCTTTAATTAACTTTGCATCTTTAACTATTCTTGGATCTGCTGTCATGATACCATCTACATCTGTGTAAATTTCAATCCCTTCTGCTTTTAAAGCTACTCCTAGCAAAGAGGCAGTAACATCACTTCCTCCTCTACCTAAAGTAGTGATAAAACCATCCTCATCAACGCCCTGAAAACCTGAAACAACTGGTACAATATTTTGCTCTAATAATCCTAAAATAACTTTATCATCTACATGCTTAACATTTGCATTTCCATAATTATTATCTGTTTCTATTCCAGCCTGTCCACCTGATAGAGGCAATGCTTGTATGTTTTTTTTATAAAGTTCATTACACATAATTACAGAACTTATTATTTCACCGCAGCTTATTAACAAATCAACAGCTAATTTACATGAGTTTTTAAAATCTTCAGTTAAAGTAGATAGTAATGTATCAGTTGCGTATGGCTCTCCTTTTCTTCCCATAGCGGACACTACCACTACTGGATGAAAACCTAACTCTTTTGCTTTAATTATTTTATTTACTACAGATTTTCTTCGTTCATAAGTAGATACTGATGTACCACCGAATTTTTGAATTATAATTTTCATAATTTCCTCCAAGTTATTTATAAGATTTTTTAATATCTTCTTCTTCAACATCGAGTATTATAGTTTTAGAACCGATCTTATTTACACATTCCCAAGGTAGTTCAAGAAAGTCATTGCTTTTTAAAAAACTAAAATGCTGATTAGACTTATTTACTATAAGGAATTTTAAAGATCCATTTTCATCAATTAATATGTCATTATTCATTAAAAATCCGTATTTTTCTCCATTACTTATATTTATTATTTCATATTTTTCTATTTCACTGTATTTTTTAAATTTTTCCTCCAAAATAATTTCCTCCTTAAATATATATTAATAATATTATTAATATATATTAAGGAGTTATTATTATAATTCAATTTTTTTTGAATTTTTAAAAGCAACTTTATCAGGAGATAAGATTCGTATAATTTTATCTTCATCAAAATTTTCTCCTACAAAAGCAGAATTCTCAATTCCTTTAGAAAAAGTATTATCCATTACATGTTTCAGCTGATCTATATCAACTTGATCAATTTTATTTAATATTTCTTCAGGTGGTATTATTTTATCGAAAAATAATGCAATTCTACCATTCCTAAACATTCTGCTACTGGTACTTTCTAATCCTAAAATAAAATTTCCTTTTAACTGTTCTTTTAATTTAGATACTTTATCTTTTTCTTTCAATAAATTACTAACTTTAAAATTCTCTAATTCATTTTTTATATATTTAATAGCTTTTATAGAACTTTTAGGATTCATGCTAGTATATATATTTAGTGTACCTGAATTAACATAGGAGGATATATAGGAGTAAATTGTATAACACATACCTAATTCTTCTCTAATCTTTTGAAATAAAATAGATGAAGCCCCTCCTCCGAAATACGTGTTTAACAACATTAATGCATAGATATTTTCATCACCTAAAACTAATCCATTCATTCCCAAATTTATATGTAACTGTTCAATCTGTTTATTTAAAAATAGATGGGATTTATTTATTAGGGGATAAGAATAACTTAATGCTTGTATCGGGGAATTATTTGAATTTGCATTGTTCCAATGGCCAAAATATCTATCTATTATTTTTTCTATTGAGCTACTCTCAACTTTTCCGCTAATAGAAATCACAGTGCTCTCAGGAGTATATATATTATTAATATATTCTAATATACTATGTCTATTAAAAGATTTTACTGTTTCAATTTCACCTAATATTGGCAAGGAAAGAGAATCTTCTCCGTAAGCAGCTTTACTGTATAAATCCATTAACATATCTTCTGGATTATCTATGTTCATTTTTATTTCTTCAATAATTACTTTTTTTTCTTTTTCGATATCCTCTTCTAAAAATAAACTGTTAAATAGCATATCAGATAGAATATCTAATGCTAATTCTAAATGAGTATCCAAAATTTTTATATAAAAACAAGTTGCCTCTTTACCTGTAAATGCATTAAGTTGTCCTCCCACATCTTCTATACATTCAACAATATCCTTTGCAGTTCTTGTTTTAGTTCCTTTAAATAACATGTGCTCTATAAAATGAGAAATACCATTGTTGTACTTATTTTCATTTCTAGAACCATTTTTAATCCAAATTCCAACAGTAACGGAGTTAACATAATCAATACTTTCTAAAACAACTTTTACACCATTGTTTAACTTAAATAAATTATACATTGTTCCTCCTGGTTAAAATAAAATAAAAAGGCATCACTGCCCTTCTACTTTAATTATCTATTTCTTCCTTTTTCTCTGCTTCTGATTCTTGAATAGCATCTTTTCTTGATAGATTTACTCTTCCCATAGAATCTATTTCAGTTACTTTAACTAAAATTTCATCTCCTACAGAGACAATATCCTCAACTTTATTTACACGTTTAACGTCAAGCTTAGAAATATGGACTAAACCTTCTTTACCTGGAAGAATTTCAACAAAAGCTCCAAAATTAGAAATTTTAGTTACTCTTCCTAAATAAATTTCGCCTGCTTTAACTTCTCTTGTATATCCATCAATCATTGTTAGAGCTTTATTACCAGATTCGTAATCTTCAGCAGTAACAAAAACTGATCCATCATCCTTAATATCTATTTTTACTCCTGTTTCATCAATAATCTTATTGATAGTTTTTCCGCCAGCACCAATAACATCTTTAATTTTTGCAGGGTTTATCTTTATTGTAAATACTTTAGGTGCATATGCAGAAACTTCTTCCCTTGGTTTTGAAATACAACTATTCATTACCTCTAGAATTTTTAGTCTAGCTTCTCTTGCATCATCCATTGCAGTTTTTATGCATTCATTTGACAATCCTTCAATTTTAGTATCTACTTGAATTGCAGTAATTCCTTTTTCGGTTCCAGCTACTTTAAAATCCATATCTCCATAAAAATCTTCTAGCCCTTGAATATCTGTTAAAATAGCTTCTTCTGTTAAATCTTTGCTTGTTACTAGACCCATAGCTATTCCAGCAGCAGGTCGTTTAATAGGTACACCTGCATCTAGTAAAGCAAGAGTGCTTCCACAAACGCTAGCTTGTGAAGTTGAACCATTTGAACTTACTACTTCAGAAACTAATCTAATTGCATATGGAAAGTCTTCTTCACTAGGTATTAATGGCTCAATTGCCTTTTCGGCTAAAGCACCATGACCTATTTCTCTTCTATTTGGTCCTCTTAAAGGTCTTACTTCACCAACGCTATAAGATGGAAAATTGTAATGATGCATATATCTCTTTGATGTTTCTTCACCTATGCCATCCAATATTTGCACTTCACTAATTGAACCTAAAGTTGCAATGGTCATTACTTGAGTCATTCCTCTTGTAAAAATTCCACTTCCATGTGTTCTTGGAAGTATTGAAACTTCAGCATCTAGATCTCTTATTTGATCAAAACTTCTACCATCTGGTCTTCTTTTTTCTTTCAAAATCATGTTTCTTACTACTGATTTTTGCATATTATAGACAGTTTCACCTATATCCATTAAATTATCAGGATATTTTTCACTGAATTCGTTATTTATTTTTTCTTTAATTTCATCAATTGCCTTATTTCTTGAATCTTTATCAGTTATATACATAGCTTCTTTAATCATTTCAAAAGCAAAGTCTTCTACTTCTTTTTCTACTTCCTTATTTACTTCATATAGTTTTGCTCCAGATTTTTGTTTTCCGTATTCTTTCATGACTCTTTCTTGAAAATCTGCAATCTTCTTACATTCTTCAAAACCAAACATAATAGCATTATACATTATATCTTCTGGAATTTCATTGCCACCTGCTTCTATCATCATTACTCTATCTTTAGTAGCACACACAGTTAAATCTAAAATACTTTGCTCTCTTTGTTTTGAAGTTGGATTAATAATGAATTCTCCATCAATTAGTCCAACTGCTACGGTACCTACTGGATTTGTAAATGGAATACTTGATAAACATAAAGCAAATGAAGCTCCATTCATTGCAAGTATGTTTGGTAGATTATCTTGATCTACTGATAATACTGTACATACTACTTGAACATCATTTCTATATCCTTCTGGGAATAATGGCCTTAATGGTCTATCGATTGCTCTTGCGTTTAAGATAGCCTTATCAGAAGGTCTACCTTCTCTTTTAATGAACCCTCCTGGTATTTTTCCAACAGAGTACAGTCTTTCCTGATATTCAATACTCAAAGGGAAAAAGTCAATTCCTTCCTTTGGCTCCTCTGAGGCATTTGCATTTATTAGTATTACAGTTTCGCCATAGCTCAATATTAATGCGCAATCTGAAAGCATACCAACCTTGCCTATTTCACCTTTAAGTTTTCTTCCAGCTACAATAGTTTCGAATGTTTTAGCTTCTCTCATTTTGTATATCCTCCTTTCAATATGTTACATTATTATATTGTTTCCCATTAAAATTCTTTAATATTTAATAAAAATATAATTTTTTAAAATAATAGAGCGGTACCAGCCCGCTCTACACTATTTTCTTAAATTTAAATTTTTAATTAAAGTACGATATCTTTCAATATCTTGATCTTTTAAATAATTTAAAAGACCTCTTCTCTTACCAACCATCATTAAAAGACCTCTTCTAGAATGATGATCTTTTTTATGTTCTTTAAGATGATCATTTAAATGATTAATTCTCTCAGTTAATAAAGCTACTTGTACTTCTGGAGAACCTGTATCCCCTTCGTGTGTAGCGTATTGGTTTATTATTTCTTGCTTTCTAGCCTTTTCCATTAAAAGCACCTCCGATTTTGTAATCCCCTATATTCCATGAATACCGCCGGCCAGTCAGTATACATAGGACATGGTTCTAATGTATTATAACAAATAAATATAAAAAAGTAAATTATTTTTTACATTTATTTCTGAAAGTTAAATACTTTGGTTAATTGCATAGGCTTTATCTTTCGATAACTGTTCAGCCAGCTTTTCTATAGATTCAAATTTCTTTTCATCCCTTATTCTTTTATAAAAGAATATCTTAACAGTTTCATTATATATATCTTTATTAAAATTTAAGATGTGTGTTTCTATACTTAATTTTCTATCTCTTACAGTAGGATTATATCCTATGTTAGTAATACCTTTGAATTTTTCATTATTATATTCAATAGTAGTAAAATACACTCCGCCTTTAGGCAAAATAATACTTTTTTCATAATCCAAATTAATTGTTGGGAAACTTATCTTTCTTCCTAATTGTTTTCCTTTAATAACTCTTCCTTCTAACATAAATGGTCTTGTTAAAAAATAATTTGCTTTGGAAATATCACCTTCTGAAATCAAGTGTCTTATTTTTGAACTACTAATGACTTCTCCATTTACTTTAACTGGCTTTACTATGTAAATATGAAAATTATATTTCTCACTTAAACTTTGTAAAAGATCAACATCACCTAAATTCTTATATCCAAATCTATAATTAAAACCTACTACAAATCCTTTAGCATTATAATGTTTAAGTAAATTACATATAAAATCCTCTGGGCTTATTTTCATAAACTTGCTGTTAAATTCGGCATAATTTAAAATATCTATACCTAAATCCTTAAGAAGCTTAGTTTTCTCATCATTAGAAATAATTAATTTTGGTGCTATATCTCTATTAATTACAGTTAAAGGATGATTTTTAAAAGTAAATACCATGCTTTTAATGTTATTTTCTTTTGCAAGCTCAATAGTTTTATTTATGAGGCTTAGATGTCCCATATGAAGACCATCAAAACTACCTAAAGCTATATAAGTTTTATCATCTATTGTTTCCTTAAAATTATCTTCATAAATAATCATATAATCAACTCCAAAAACACTCTAGATAAATATTTTCTCAAGCTTAAATCCGGTCTTTACCATTTTGCCTAAGCCTAAAAAAATATTCTCTTCATTGTACACTCTGTAAACTTTGCCCTCTGAAAGGTTTTTTAATAGCCGTCTGTCTCCAACACAAACTCCATTAATTAATAGTCTTTCAAAGCCTGTATCTACTGTATAGGCCTCATATAAATTAAATATTTGATCAATAGGAATTAAATAATTTTTAATATTATCAAGATTTAATTCGTCAAGTTTTACTGAATTTTCTATAGAGAAGTTTCCAGTTTGGATCCTTTCTAAATTCCACATAGTTGCCCCACAATTTAATCTTAATCCAATATCATAACATAAACTTCGTATATAAGTACCTTTTGAGCAATTAACAGTAAAAGTTACATAAGGTATTTGAATATCTAAAATATTGATTTCATAAATATTTATTTGTCTTGCAGCTATATTTACATCAATACCTTTTCTTGCTAAATCATAAGCTCTTTTTCCATTGATTTTTATTGCAGAATACTTAGGTGGAATCTGAGAACTTATACCAACAAAAGAGTTAATACATTCTACTATTTCTTCTTTAGTAACATCTATATTATAAGTTTCTAATATTTTTCCTTCTTGATCATAAGTATCAGTTATTAATCCTAGTTTTAACTCTGCTTTATATATTTTATAATTGTTCATTATGCATTCCACAGCCTTAGTAGCTTTGCCAATACAAATTGGTAATACACCTGAAGCTAATGGGTCTAGAGTTCCAGTATGTCCTATTCGTTTTATACCAGTCATTTTTTTTATTTTTCTTATAACGTCAAAGGAAGTAATTCCTTGTGGCTTATTAATATTAATTACTCCATCCATTAAATCAACTCATTTTCTACTTTTTTAATTAATATATTCTTTATATTATACACGTTTTCATTGATAGAAAATCCGGCTGCCCTAACATGTCCTCCACCCTGAAATTCCTCTGCAATTTTTCTCACATCAACCACATTCTTAGACCTTAAACTAACTTTAGCTCCTTGTTCTGTTTCTTTAATTAATGCTGTAACTTCAACTGAATCAATTTGAGTACCAATGGTAATTATATCAGAAGTGTCACCCTTGTTTTCTTCAGATTCACCTAAAATATTTTTATTAAGATACATTATACATAATTTATCATTAAGAAACATTTCCATGTTATCAATTACTTTTCCATATAGCTTAATTCTAGATAAAGACTTATTTTCAAATAATATCCTATGAATTTCAGTAAAATCCATTCCCGTGGTAATTAATATACCAGCAATTTTGTGTGTATTTAAAGTTGTATTAGAGTGCCTAAATGAACCAGTATCAGTAACTAAAGACGTATAAAGGCAAGTAGCAATATTTTTATCTAACTGTAGATTTAAACCAACTAGAATTTCATAAACTATTTCTGCCACTGCTGCTGCTTTTGTATCAATGTAATTCATATCTCCATACAAATCATTTGATAAATGATGGTCTATGTTAATCAAAGTATACTGTTTCTCTTCCAAGTTTATATTACCATTAATTCTATCTGTATTACCGCAATCTAATACAATTACTACATCAGTATTTTCTAAAACCGTATCATTTTGTTTATTGAATTCATTTGAATAGGGCAAATAAGAAAAATCTTTAGGCAAAGATTCCTTAGAAATTATATAGGCATCCTTGCCTAATTTAAGAAGCACTTGCAGTAAAGCAAGTGAACTTCCTAAAGAATCTCCATCAGGGGAAACATGACAAGTTATACCAATTTTATTACTTTCAATTAGCTTATCTATTATCTCTCTAGTTGTCATTTTTACTTTTATCCTTCATGTCATTAAGTAAGTGGCTAATATGGATCCCTTGCTCAATGCTATTATCTAACTCAAGAATAATTTCTGGTGTAAATCTTAAGTTAATTCTATGCCCTATTTCTCTTCTTAAATAACCTGTGGAACTTTTTAATGCTTCAAAGCTTTCTTTTTGTGACTCATCTTTACCAAATAAACTAACAAAAATTTTAGCATATCTTAAATCATTAGTTACTTCAACCTTAGTTATACTAACCATAGCAGTAAGTCTAGGATCATTAATTTCATCACGAATTATATTGCTTATTTCTTTTTTTATTTCTTCATTTATTCTTCCTAGCCTATGTTTAGCCATTAAGAAAAACCTCCTTTAAGACTGCATTACATGCTTTTTGGCTTTATTTCTTCCATTATATAAGCCTCAAACTGATCTCCTTCTTTAACATCGTTAAATTTCTCAATAGTAATACCGCATTCATAGCCTGCTGCTACTTCTTTAGCATCATCTTTGAATCTCTTTAAAGATGAAATCCCTGATTCAAATATTACTATTCCATCTCTCACAACTCTTATACTACTGTTTCTAGTAATCTTTCCATTTAATACATAGCAACCAGCTATTGTACCAATATTAGAAATTTTATAGGTAGCTCTAACTTCTGCAGTTCCTAAAATAACTTCTTTATATTCAGGATCAAGCATTCCTACCATTGCAGATTTAACATCGTCTATAGCATCGTAAATAACTCTATATGACCTAATATTAACTCCGTCTTTTTCAGCTAAGGCTGAAGCAGCACTTGATGGTCTTACATTAAATCCAATAATTATTGCATTTGACGCAGTTGCTAAAGTAACATCTGTTTCAGTTATAGCACCAACAGCACCATGAATTACTCTAACTTTTACTGAATCGTTAGATAACTTTTCTAAAGATTGGCGTACTGCTTCAACAGAACCTTGAACATCTGCTTTAACTATAACATCTAATTCTTTTACTTTACCTTCTTGTATTTGACTATATAAGTCTTCTAATGATACTCTGTTTGTTGACACAATTCTTTCTTCTCTTAATTTAATTTTTCTTGTTTCTGCCATATTTCTTGCAGTTTTCTCATCTTTTACAACATTAAATCTGTCTCCTGCATCTGGAACTTCTGAAAGACCTAATATTTCAACTGGTATTGATGGTCCAGCTGCACTAATTTTATTACCTTTATCATCAAACATAGCTCTTATTCTTCCATAGGTTGAGCCTACGATTATAGAATCTCCTACCTTAAGAGTACCGTTTTGTACTAATAGTGAAGCAACAGGACCTCTTCCTTTATCAAGTTGAGCTTCAATAACGGTACCTTTAGCTTTTCTATTAGGATCTGCTATTAATTCTTCCATTTCAGCAGTTAATAAAATCATTTCTAATAAAGTGTCAAGTCCTTCTTTTGTATGAGCAGATACAGGAACTGTTATTATGTTTCCGCCCCAATCCTCTGCTAAAAGATTGTATTCAGTTAATTCTTGTTTAACTTTATCAATATTAGCACCTGGCTTATCTATTTTATTTATTGCAACAATAATAGGCACATCGGCAGCTTTACAATGGTTTATAGCTTCCACAGTTTGAGGCATAATTCCATCATCTGCTGCTACTACTAGTATTACTATATCAGTAATTTGAGCACCTCTAGACCTCATTGTGGTAAAGGCTTCATGTCCTGGGGTATCTAAGAATGTGATTTTTTCACCGTTGATTTCAACTGTATATGCACCGATATGTTGTGTTATACCACCAGCTTCGGTAGATGTAACTTTTGATTCCTTAATAGCATCTAAAATAGATGTTTTACCATGATCAACATGACCCATAATAGTTACAACTGGAGGTCTTTTTACATAAGAATCATCTTCAAAAGCATCTTCAGTTTCATCTGACTCTAGTGAAGTTTCTTTATCCTTTTGAATTGCAATTGCATTGAATTTTTCACATAATTTTTCAGCAGTATTAAAATCAATTTCTTGATTAATTGCGGCCATTATTCCCATAAACATAAGCTGTTTTATTACTTCTGTAATAGGTTTATTTAGCTTATCTGCTAATTCCTTGACAGTTATAGTATCTTCCATTTCGATAACTACTTCTGCACTAGTTTCTTCTTCAGAATTCTCTTCTTCTGATTGCCTTTTGTTATTTTTTTTCTTGTTTTTTACCTTTATTGAATTATCAATTTCTTCTTCGTATTCATCAACAATGCTTTTTTGGGCATTTTTAGAAGAGTCAATAACTTCATTTTCATCATTTTCAACGAATATTTCCTTAATTAACTCTGCATCTTCTTCATCTAAAACGCTCATATGATTTTTTACTTTAATACTAAATTCACTTGCTAGAATGTCGATCAATTCTTTGCTAGAAATGTTTAGTTCTTTTGCTAATTCATATACTCTTGTCTTAGCCAAAACATTCACCCCCATTTATTTTCTTATAAAACTTCACAATCACTATTACTTATCTCATCCCTTAGGTTATTGTATATTTCATCATCAATTTTAACTCCTAGGTTTTTTTCAAGGCGTTTTGTTTTAAAAGCCTGCTCAAGGCATTTTAAGTTTTTGCAAATATATGCTCCTCTGCCTGGTTTTTTACCTGTTAAATCTATAGAAATTAAATCCTCATTATTTTTAACAACTCTAATTAATTCTTTTTTAGGCTTCATTTCAGAGCAACCAGTACACATTCTTTGGGGCACTTTTCTTACCTTCATAAATATTACCACCTTTACAAAGAAATTATTGTGCAACCTGAGATTGGGTTTTAATATCTATTTTCCATCCTGTTAATTTTGCTGCCAATCTTACATTTTGACCTTCTTTACCTATTGCAAGGGATAATTGATTATCTTCAACTACGATTTTAGCTACCTTATTTTGTTCGTCTATTTCTACATCCAATACCTTCGCAGGACTCAATGCATTTGCTATGTATTTTTCAGGTAACTTATCCCACTTAATTATATCAATTTTTTCGTTTTTAAGCTCCGTTACAATATTTTGAACTCTCATTCCTTTTGGCCCAACACAAGCTCCTGTTGCATCTACAGTTTCGTCATTAGAATGAACTGCTATTTTAGATCTTGAGCCAGCTTCTCTAGCAATACTTTTTATTTCTACTATTCCTGTATAAATTTCAGGTACTTCTAATTCAAATAATCTTTTTACAAGTCCAGGATGTGTTCTTGAAACTACAATTTGAGGACCTTTTGTAGTATTTTTAACTTCTACGATATATAGTTTTAGCTTATCATTAAAGTTATACTCTTCACCTGCCATTTGTTCATTTGGCCCTAGTACCGCTTCAATTTTTTCTAAATCTACAAATACGTTTCCCTTGTCTTTTCTTATAACAGTACCTGTAATTATATCATATTCTTTAGATATAAATTCATTATATATTACTTTTCTTTCAGCTTCTTTTATCCTTTGGATAACAACCTGTTTAGCAGTCTGTGCAGCTATTCTTCCAAAACTTTTTGGAGTAGCTTCTAAATCAACAGTATCCTCTAATTGATATTTTGGGTCAAGTCTTCTAGCTTCCTCTAGTGAAATTTCGTTTATATTAGTAGATTCTTCTACTACTTTTCTTTGAGTATAAACGTGTAATTCTCCATTTTCCCTATTTATAGTAACCTTAACATTCTGAAGATTTCCGCCTACCTTTGCATAATTTTTTTTATAGGCTGATACTAGAGCATCCTCAACAGTATCAAAAAGTAAATCTTCACTTATACCTTTTTCTTTTACAATTTCTTTTAATGCTTCAATAAATTCTGCATTCATAGTAAGACCTCCTAAAACTCCCCTTTTAAAATGATCTTTTTAATTTTACTTTTTTCAATAATTAAATTTGATCCTTCTGTTGCTATGCTCACAGAATTCTCATCAAAGCTTAACAAATTACCTTCATAAACTCGTTTACCATTGATCAACTTTGTTAGTTTAACAATAACAGTATTATTTAAATATTTTTCTAAATGTTTATCGTTATATAGAATTCTTTCAATTCCTGGTGAAGATACTTCCAAGTAATAAGAATCACTAACAGGATCTTTTTCATCAAGCATTTCGCTTATTTTCCTACTTACCTTTTCACAATCTTCTAAAGATATTCCATTAGGTTTATCTATATACACTCTAAGATAATATTCATTTTGCTCTTTAATATATTCTAAATAGTATAGTTCATAGTTTAAACCCAATACTATTGGTTCAATTAACTCAGTCAGTCTATCAACAATTATATTATTTTGCATATCTACCCCTCCTTACTTATTATTTTTCTCAATTTAATTATAAATAGTCATAGATTAACGAAAAACGCAACAAAATAGTTGCGTTTTCACAAATATAAAGAGTGGGCTTCAAACCCACTCTTTAGCTAAAATATATCTGCAAATCATTCCTTTTCATTTTAGCACACTAAAAAAGTTATTTCAAGTAAAAATGGGAAAAGAATTAATACATATGGATTTAAATCAAAATAATGATAACTGATTAGTATCAGGTAATCCATCTAAACATCCGTGTACATCTAACGCTTCAATAACTGTTTTAGAAACTTTTGTTCTTACTCTTAAATCTTCCTTTGAAATAAATCCGTCACTTTTCCTTGTCTCGCAAATACTTTTAGCAGCATTTGCTCCAACTCCAATTAGTGAACTTAAAGGAGGCCTTAAATCATTTCCCTCGATAATAAATTTTGTAGCATTAGATTTATATATATCCACTTTTAAAAATTTTATACCTCTCCTATACATTTCATATGCAATTTCTAGGTTAGTAAGAAGGCCCTTGTCTTTTTGAGTAGCACTATTTCCCATTAAACTTATCTCATCCATTTTCATTTTTATAGCATCCTCGCCCTTAACAATTAATTCTGCATCAAAATCATCTATGCCTCTTACGGTAAAATATACTGCATAATAAGCTTGGGGATAATATACCTTATAATAAGCTATTCTTACTGCCATCATTACATATGCAACAGCATGGCCTTTAGGAAACATGTATTTTATTTTTTTACAGGATTCAATATACCATTCAGGAACTTGATTATCCCTCATTAATTTTTCATTTTCTTCTGATAGTCCTTTACCTTTTCTTACCTTTTCCATTATAGTAAAAGCTTCCTTTGGTGGAAGTCCCCTATAAATTAGATACACCATAATATCATCTCTGGTAGCAATACAATCTTTCAGTGTAGTAAACCCTTCTTTTATATAATATTGAGCATTATTAAGCCAAACATCTGTACCATGAGATAATCCAGATATTCTAACTAAGTCAGAAAAGGTTTTAGGTTGAGTATCTACAAGCATTTGTCTAACAAATTTCGTTCCAAATTCAGGTAAACCATAGCTTCCTACAGGACAACCTAATTCTTCTGCAGATACACCAAGGGCCTCTGGAGAAGTAAATAAACTTATAACCTTTTCATCTCCTAAGGGGAGCTTAGTTGGTTCTATACCAGTTATATCTTTTAGCATTCTAAGTACAGTGGGATCATCATGACCTAGTATATCAAGCTTAAGAAGCCTTCCACTTATGGAATGATAATCAAAATGAGTAGTTATAATATCTGTATTATTATCATCCGCTGGGTGTTGTATAGGGCAAAAATTATAAATTTCATTATCACTAGGAACTACCATTATTCCCCCTGGATGCTGTCCAGAAGTTCTTTTTACTCCAGTACATCCTTGAGTAAGTCTTTCAATTTCAGCTTGAGTTACTATCATATTATTTTCGTCTATATATTTTTTTACAAAACCATAAGCTGTCTTATCAGCAATTGTACCTATTGTGCCAGCCCTAAATGTATGGCCTTTTCCAAAAAGAACTTCTGTATATCTATGTATATCAGCTTGATTATCTCCAGAAAAGTTTAGATCTATATCCGGTTCCTTATCACCATCAAAGCCTAAAAAAGTTTCAAATGGAATATCATGACCATCTCTAATATATTCTTCACCACATTCTGGGCAAGACTTGTTAGTTAGATCAGCACCTGATGAAACTGAACCATCAGTAAAAAATTCGCTATGTTTACAATTAGGGCAAACATAATGAGGAGGAAGTCCGTTAACTTCAGTAATATTACACATTGTTGCAACTAAAGAAGATCCAACAGAACCTCTTGAGCCAACTAAATAACCATCATCAAGAGACTTTGCTACTAGTTTATGAGCAATTAAATATAAAACTGCATATCCATTACTTATTATTGAGTTTAACTCTTTTTCAAGTCTTTTTTTCACAATTTCTGGTAATGGATTGCCATAAATGGTATATGCTTTTTCAAGGGTCATTTGTCTTATTTCTTCATCTGCTCCCTCAATTTTTGGAGGAAAGGTTTCATCAGGAATAGGTTTGATATTTTCAATCTGCTCTGATATCTTTTGAGTATTATAAATAACAACTTCCTTCGAAGCTTCTTCCCCAAGATATTTAAATTCATTTAGCATCTCATTTGTAGTTTTGAGAAAAAGAGGCGGTTGGTTCTTTGCATCACTAAAGCCTTGCGCCTGCATTAATATTTCTCTATATTTCTTATCCCTTTCATCGAGAAAGTGAACATCACCTGTTGCTACAACAGGAATATTATTTTCTTTCCCTAGGTTATATATAAATCTATTAATCTCCATTAATTCTTGATTATTCTTTACATTACCTTTATTAATTAAGAACTCATTATTTAATAAGGGTTGAATTTCTAAATAATCATAGAATTTTATTAAGTTTGCTAAATCTTCTTTACTCCTGCCCTCTAAAACAGCTTTATACACTTCTCCAGCTTCACAGGCAGAGCCTATAATTAATCCCTCTCTATACTCGTCTATTAGGCTTTTAGGCATTCTAGGCTTTCTATAAAAATAGTCTAAATTAGAAAAAGAGATTAATTTATATAAATTCTTAAGACCTACTTTATCCTTAGCTAAGATAATAAGGTGATAAGTAGGTAATTTCTTTATATCTTGCTTGCTAAGATACTCCTTATTTAAATTCTTTAAAGTTAATATTTTCCTCTCTCTTAATATATTGAAACATTTAAGTAGTATTTCAGCTGTAGCTTTTGCATCATCAACTGCTCTATGATGGTTTTCAAGAGAAATACCTAAATGCTTTGCAACAATATTCAATTTGTATTTACTTAGCTCTGGAAATAAATATTTAGCTAAAGGAATAGTATCTATCACAGGGAATTTATAATCAATATTAAGATCTTTGCAATTTTTCCTAATAAATGATGTATCAAAAGCAGCATTGTGAGCTACAAGAATAGTTTCTTTACAAAAATCAATAAATTTAGGTAGAACATTATCAATTATTTCTGCATCTTTTACCATTTCTGTAGTTATTCCTGTAAGTTCAGTAATCTTATAAGGAATATTTGTTTTAGGATCAACAAAACAACTAAATTTGTCGATAATTTCTCCACGCCTAATCTTAACTGCTCCTATTTCAATAATTTTGTCATTAGCACTTGAAAATCCTGTAGTTTCCAAGTCAAAAACTACATAGGTATCATCTATAGATTGCTCGGTAACATTGGTAGCAATAGGTATACCGTCATTTACTAAATAGGCTTCTATACCATAAATAACTTTAATTTTATACTTTTTCCCTGCATCCATTGCTTCTGGGAAAGCTTGAGCTACTCCGTGATCAGTAATGGCTATAGCACTTTGCCCCCATTTTGCTGCCCTTTCAATTAATGCTGATGCTGAGGCCATACCATCCATGGAGCTCATTTGAGTATGTAAGTGCAGTTCTATCCTTTTTTCTTCAGCTGTATCCATTCTGTCTATTCTAGTAGTTTTTACTATGTCCCTAGCCATAATAACTAGTTCCTTAGCATAAGAATCTAATACAGCTTCCCCTCGTACCTTACAGTATAAACCAACTTTAAGATTCTCTATAAGCTCATCAGTTTCCTTAGGTTTTGGAAAACACTTTATTGTTATAGAACTTGTATAATCAGTTATATAGAATGTAACTATTTTTCTTCCTGACTTTGTTTCAATAATATTTACCTTGAAAATATCTCCACAAATTGTAGCCATTCCTGTAGTATCATCAATATCAGTCATAGGCGTAATATCACCAGAAGCATCTCTTCCAAAAATAGAATTTGGATTTTTTGCTTGCTTATTATATGTAAAATCCTTTTCGATTGTCTTATTGCTTTTAGGTTTATTCTGAGTTTTATCATATTTAAAACTATCTACAATAGCTTTGTTTTCTAAAACTGATTTTATTATATCTTTTTCTTCTTTATCCTTATTCAAAAAATAACTATCGCATGCAATTTCTTCATTATAGTTAACTGTTACGTTACATTTAATTCCAAACATATCTTTAATTGTATGGCTAATTATTTTCTCTATATTTTTATTTTTTAATAGTTTACAAGTAAATTCATTGTTTAAGCTAATTTCAATAATTTCATTGTTAATCTTTCGATAAGATTTAGCTAATAATTGCTTACTTAAAGGAACATTTATGGATATATTTTCTATAATATCAATCCAGTGCTCTTCAATAACTTGTTCTATATTTATATTGGATAGCTCTCTATAACAAATTAAATCAATATTTTCAAAATAACTTAACTTTTTTATGATAAGTCTTTCAATATTTTTTTTACAATCTGCATCTAATTCGGAAATAGATTTTAATACTACTTTTAGTTTATTACTTTTACTTAAATATTGTACTTTAATTATTTCAATACCATCTTCTATGATTACTCCATTAGAGCCTAACTCATCGTTTAATACTTGAACTAAACTTAAATTCATTGAAGCTCCTCCTATTTAAACTTAAAGGCATATATAATCCTTAAACAAAAGGCTATGAAATTCATAGCCTACATTTTATCTATTTCATTTATTAATTCATCAATTAAATTTTCTTCTTTTGCTTTTCTGAGAATTTTGCCTTTCTTAAATATCAAAAATTCTCCATTTCCTCCTGCAACACCAATATCAGCCTCTCTAGCCTCTCCAGGACCATTTACAATACAACCCATTATTGCAACCTTTATATTTTTATTACAATTACCCAATTTTTCTTCTACTTTATTCGCAAGATCAATTAAATTTACTTTTGTCCTTCCACAAGTAGGACAAGAAATAAATTCTATTCCTTCATTTCTGTATCCTAGCGACTTTAATATTTGTTTTCCAACTCTAATTTCTTCTAGAGGATCTCCTGTTAGCGATACTCTAATAGTATCACCAATGCCTTCGGCTAAAAGTGCACCAATTCCTACACTAGACTTAATTGTACCTCTCCATGGCGTTCCTGCTTCAGTTACTCCAATATGCAAAGGATATTCAACCTTTGAAGAAATTATTCTGTAGCTTTCTAGCATTTGAATAACATTTGAGGATTTTATAGAGATTACTATATCATAAAAGTTTGCTTTTTCTAATAGATTTACATGTTTGAGAGCACTTTCTACCAATGCCTGTGGACATACTCCTCCGTATTTTTCTAATAATTCTTTTTCAACAGATCCAGAATTTACACCTATTCTAATAGGAATTTTTTTTTCCTTTGCAGCTCTTGCTACAACATTTACTCTAGCTTCCCCACCAATATTACCAGGATTTATCCTTAAAGCAGATACACCATTTTCAATAGATTTAAGTGCTAGTTTATAATCAAAGTGTATATCAGCTACCAAAGGAATATTAATATTCTTTACAATTTCCTTTAAAGCTTCAGCGGCCTCTAGATCTGGAACAGCACAACGTGTTATATCACAACCAGCATTTTCAAAATCAGTTATTTGTTTAATTGTTCCTGGAATATCTCTTGTATCAGTGTTATTCATAGACTGTATAGTTATTTGAGAGTCTCCACCAATGTAAATGTTGCCTAGTTTTATTTTCTTTGTTTTTTTTCTTTCCATAAATTTCACCTAATTTTTATAATTTAATAGGATACAATACGTCCTTAATAGTTACTAAAACCATTAAGAGCAATAGCAATGCGAAGCCTATTGTGTTTATTATGCCAATTTTATTTTTATCCACTTCTTTTCGTGTAATAATTTGATAGAGCGATACAAATATCCAAAAACCATCAAGTGCTGGGAATGGCAATAGGTTAAATATACCAAGTTGTATACTAATAAAGGCTGAAAAGGCAATAAGATTTATTAAGCCTGCCTTAGATACTTCCCATGTAACTCTCATTATTGTTACAGGTCCACCAATGTCATTCTTGCTGGCTTCTCCTCTAAATATCATACCTAGGGATAATAAAGTTTGTTTTATAGTTGATCCAGTTTCATCTAACCCATAGGCCACGGATTGGTATACAGTTGGATTTTCAACAAATGTAGAATATACTCCAACTTTATATGTTCCGTCCTTTTCATCTTTTTTAGGAGTAATAACTAAGGACTTTTTCTCCTTATCTCTTTCTAAAAGTATGTTTAAAGTATTTCCTTTTGAAATATTAACTTGTGTCACAAAGTCCTCCCAAGTTTTGATCTTAGAATTATTAACACTAATAATTTTATCTCCAGGTTTGATTCCTGATACCATAGCTGGACTTTCTGGAACAACTTTACTTACTATTGGAATTAGATAACCTTTTAAGGAACTAACTATTGAAAACAATACAATAGCCAGAATAAAATTCATTATTGGACCAGCAACAACAATACTTAATCTTCTTAGGGGTGATTTATTAGAAAATGCTCTAATATCTGAGGTTTCTCCCTCTTCACCAAGCATTCTTACATATCCTCCGATAGGAACTGCTCTAAGAGAATAAGTAGTCTCCTTTCCATCAATACTAAATATTTTAGGACCCATCCCAATAGCAAACTCTAAAACCTTCACATCATTAAATTTAGCCATACAAAAATGTCCTAGTTCATGGATAATTACTAAAATACTAAAGGACATAATCACAAAAATAATATTCATTATAATAGGCAACAATCTATACCTCCCTTAAATTCCTCTTAGCTTTAATATACTTTTTTACATTAGCTTCTGCCTCAAGAATGGTTTCAACACTAGTTATTGTCTCATTCTTAAAGATATTAAGACAATCTTCAATTATATCCACTATTTCTAGATATTTTATCTCATTGTTTAAAAACAAATTCACTGATACTTCGTTTGCTACATTATATACTGTAGGCAAAATTCCTCCAGCCTTTCCAGCATCATAAGCAAGCTTTAATCCTTTAAAGGTATTTAAATCAGGTTTTTCAAAAGTCAATTTACCAGCCTTAAATAAATCTAGTTGGTTTATAATTAAATTACCTCTCTTAGGATAATTTAATGCATATTGAATTGGTAACTTCATATCTGGATTTGAAAGCTGCGCCAAAACACTTCCGTCCGTATACTCAACCATGGAATGAATAATGCTCTCTGGGTGTATTACAACTTCTATATCTTTATAGTCAATATTAAATAACCAATGAGCCTCTATGACTTCCAACCCTTTATTTACCAAAGTGGATGAATCAACAGAAATTTTTTTACCCATATTCCATTTTGGATGGCTTATAGCTTCCTCAGGGGTCATGTGCATCAATTGCGATTTGTTTTTACCCCTAAAAGGGCCTCCAGAAGCAGTCAATAAGATTTTATTAATATTGCTCATTTCATTACCCTGTATACATTGAAAAATTGCGCCATGCTCTGAATCTACTGGCAATATGTTAACCCCTTGTTTTTTAGCAGCCTTTATTACAAGTTCTCCTCCAGTAACAAGGGTTTCTTTATTTGCTAAAGCAATATCCTTTCCTGCCTTAATTGCCCCTAAGGTTGGTACAAGTCCTATCATCCCTACTATAGCTGTTACAACTATTTCAATCTCATCTAAAGCTGCTATTGATGTTAAACCACTAATACCAGTTAGTATTTCAATTTTCAATGAATTTTCTTTACAATATTCTATTACCTTTTTAAAGTTATCATGATCAGTTATAGCTACATATTTAGGCATAAATTCTTCAATTATTTTAATTGTTTTCTCATAATTTTTATGAGCAGAAAAAGAAATCAATCTAAAATCATCCTTTTGTCCTCTTATTACCTGTAGAGTCTGTTCTCCAATAGAGCCTGTAGCCCCTATAATACTTATATTTTTCATAACGTTAACTCCTATCATAAGTTGAAAATAATATTTCTTTAGTTGCTAAAATATATACAGGTGTGGCAAATAGCCCAACTACCCCAAAAATCTTTACGCCTATATATATTCCTAATAACATTGCTAAAGGATGAATATTTAATTTATTGCTAACAAATTTGGCTTCAGCAATTTGCCTAATGATCTGTATTAATATGTATAAAATAATTATACCGAAAGCAATTATTTTATTGTTAGTAATAAATTTATAAATCACCAAAGGAATAAATATAACAATGGTTCCTATATAAGGAATTAAATCTAAAACTCCACAAAATATTGCAAGCTGAAATGAATTTTTAATATTTAGTGATATAAATCCAAAAAAAGTAACTACCGTTGTCAATAACAATATTATTAATTGAATTTTTAAATATTTATTTATTTCATTTATCTTTCTATCTATGCGCTTTAATTTATTACTAGGAATTATTTTCAGAATCGAATTTAATATAACATATTTATCTGCTAAAAGAAAGTATACGGCTATGTTACTTATAAAATAGTCTAGAATACTTTCAGTAGTGTAAATAGCACCTTTTTTTATATAGCTTTCATAAGACAAAGTTGAATAAAAACTTTTAATTTTATTATTTAAGTCAAATAAATCTATATTGAAAAAATTATATATTACTTGAATAACATTCTCCATACCTTGAATAAAATTGGTATAGTTTTTCTTAAATAAAAAATATGATTCATTAATAAAAATTTTGCCAATATAGAAAACAATAAAAAAAATAATTAAATTAACTATTATTAAACTTATTACCGCATTAAGATTTTTATTAAATAATTTCACCTTTGAAATAAATTCATAAAAAGGGTTACTAATAAAATACATAAAAAAAATTATAAAGAAGGCAGTAAAATAATGTTTTATTAACAAACTCGCTAAAACAAATACTACTAGCAAAATAAAGGACTTATAAAGCTTTAAATATAAATGATTTATTTCTATCAAAAAAATTACATCCCCATTATTATTGTTACATAATAATATACTACAACTGATGAGAAAAGTATGCTATCAAATCTATCTAATATTCCTCCATGTCCAGGAATTAAATTACTATAATCCTTTACACCGACATATCTTTTAATTGATGATGCAACTAAATCACCCATTTGACTAAATATACCGCTTATGAAACCAATTAATAAAAAGTTAAATAACGGAATAGATACTCCTAAATAATTTAGAAAGACACCAAAACCAATACACCCAACCGTGCTTCCGATTAAACCACCTATAGAACCTTCTATAGTCTTTTTAGGGCTAACTTTAGGACATAATTTATTCTTTCCAAAAAACTTCCCAGAATAATATGCTACTGTATCGCACATCCATGCAGAAATAAATATTGTCCATACCATATATCTCCCTAGGTCTTTTTCGCTGACCAAAACAATAAAACTGAAAAACACTGTTACATAAAAAAATCCTAATAAGGTTATAGCTACATCTACAAAATTATATTTATCATTTAGAACTGGCACACTAAGCATTATAAATAATGAGAATGCCAAAATTAAAAAAATATTATTTAAACTAGACTTATTTAAAATCAATAAGATGTAATAGAACAAAGTCAAGGCTCCAGCGATAGCTGTCAAAGGGTTATATTCTTTTCTTTTCATAATATTAAAAAATTCATAAATCCCAAGGAGGGAAATAATTGCAACTAGCACCTTCAAATAAATGCCACCTACAAATAATACAATAATTAGAGGTGACAAAATTACAGCTCCTAAATAACGTTTATCCATACTTTCTCTCCTATTTTATACCGCCATAGCGTCTATCTCTATTTTGATAATCATAAATAGCCATATTCAAATGCTCTTTTCTAAAATCAGGCCATTTTACATTTGTATACCAGAACTCTGAATAAGCACATTGCCATAAAAGAAAGTTACTTAACCTTTGTTCTCCTGCAGTCCTTATTATTATATCGGGATCAGGAATGCCCTTAGTGTATAAGTAATTCTCTAGCATATCTTCATTAATTTCATCTAAAGAAATTTTTCCTTCTTGAAGTTCTTCAAAAATACTTTTAATAGCACTTATTATTTCAGTCCTACCCCCATAATTTAGAGCCAAATTTAAAACTAACCCATCATTTTCTTTTGTATTGTTATAGGCCTCAAGTAGCTGCTCTTGACAAATTATTGGCAACTTGAAAATATCTCCTATACTTCTAATAACAACATTTTGTGCATTTAGTTCATTAAATTCTTTTTTTAAATATTCAACGAGGAGCTTCATTAGAGTGTTTACTTCTTCTTTAGGTCTTTTCCAATTTTCTGTAGAGAAAGCATACAAAGTTAGATATTTAACACCTAATCTGCTACTTTCTTTAACTATTTCTCTTATAGCTTCAACCCCAGCTTTATGACCAAAGGTTCGTGGTAATTTTTTTTCTTTAGCCCATCTTCCATTACCATCCATTATTATAGCTATATGCTTAGGAATATTATTAAAATCTATTTCAATATTTGTGTTTTCTAAACTCGTATTAACACCAAATATACTTTTCATCACTTATTACTCCATTCAACTGTTATATTTTTAAAATACCTGCGTAAACGCAGGTATTTTAAAAGCGTATGTAATCATACTGACATTACTTCTTTTTCTTTGTCCATTACAATTTCATCTATCTTCTTTATAAACTTATCAGTTAATTTTTGCATAGTTTCTTCAGCATTTTGTGCTTCATCTTCAGTAATCTCATTATCTTTTTTCAAATTTTTAATTTTATCATTAGAGTCTCTTCTTATGGATCTAATAGCTACTTTTGCATCTTCACCTGACTTTTTAACCTTTTTAACAATTTGTTTTCTTGTTTCTTCAGTTAATTCAGGTACGATAAGTCTAATTACATTTCCATCATTTGAAGGATTAATACCTAAATCAGATTGTAATATAGCTTTTTCAATGCTTTTTAAAGATGCCTTATCCCATGGTTGAATAAGTAATACTCTAGGCTCTGGAGCAGAAATACCTGCTAATTGATTAATTGGTGTCTCACTACCATAATATTCAACACTTATTCTATCAAGCATTGTTGGATTTGCTTTTCCTGCTTTTAGTGTTGCAAGTTCCTTTTTCAATATAATAATGGTTTTATCCATTTTTTCATCTGATTTTTGTATAATTTCTTTGATCATTAGATTACCTCCCTATTATTTAGATACTATAGTACCAATTTTTTCTCCCATAATAACTCTTTTAATATTATTAGGAGTTTCGAGTCCAAAAACCACTATTGGAATGTTATTATCCATACATAAGGATGTTGCAGTGGAGTCCATTACCTGAAGACCTTTTTCTAATACTTCAATATAGCTAAGCTTATCAAATTTAGTAGCATCAGAATATTTATTTGGATCTTTATCGTATACTCCATCAACTTTTTTTGCAAGCAGTATTGCATCTGCTTCTATTTCCGCTGCCCTTAATGCTGCAGTTGTATCCGTGGAAAAATAAGGATTACCAGTTCCAGCAGCAAAAATCACTACTCTTTTTTTCTCTAAATGTCTCATAGCTCTTCTTCTTATATATGGTTCAGCAACTTGGTGCATAGCAATTGCAGTTTGAACTCTTGTATCTACGCCAATATTTTCCAGGGAATCTTGTAAAGCTAAAGCATTTATGCAAGTGGCAAGCATTCCCATATAGTCAGCTGTAGTTCTATCCATATCTTCGCCATTTCTACCACGCCATATATTTCCTCCACCAACAACTGCACCAACTTCAATTCCCATATCTACTAGCTCTTTTATTTCTTCTGATATTCTTTTTGTAACATTAAAGTCAATACCAAAACCCGATTCTCCACTTAAAGCTTCTCCTGATAATTTTAGCATTATTCTTTTATACTTAGATGAATTCATAATATTATTATACCTCCTGAATTCCTAAAATTACATACTTTTTTTAACATATTTATTATCATAGCCTTAAAAAAAGAGAACACTATGTGTTCTCTTTATTAACTTTTATTCACTATTTTTTAATCTGTCTTTGAACTTCTTCTGCAAAGTTCTCTTCTTTCTTTTCAATACCTTCTCCTCTTTCAAATCTTACAAACTTTGAAAGAGTAATAGGAGAACCTATTTGTTTTGATTTCTCATTTATTAATTGTTTAATTGTAAGATCAGAATTTTTTACCCAAACTTGATCTACTAAACAAACTTCTTTTAAATATTTTTGAATTCTGCCTTCTACCATTTTTTCAACTATTTTTTCAGGCTTACCTTCATTTAAAGCTTGAACTCTATAAATTTCTCTTTCTTTATCAAGCATCTCATGATCTACATTGTTATCGTCAAGAAATAATGGATTTGTAGCAGCAACTTGCATAGCTATATCCTTTGCAACTGTTAAAAGTTCATTATTTGTAGTAGCACAATCTAATTGAACTAAAACACCAATTTTGCCATCACCATGAATATAACCATTTATTCCACCATTTTCAACAGCTAATTTTTCAAATCTTCTAATATTCATATTTTCCCCAAGCTTTGCAATTAAAGCTGTTAGGGCATCTTTTATAGTAACATTTTGATCTTCAATATATTTTGCTTCTAATAATTCTTCAACAGTTGCTACATTACTATTTACTATTTGTTTAGCTACAGCATTTGAAAAAGCAACAAAAGCTTCATTTATAGCAACAAAGTCAGTTTCACAGTTTACTTCTAATATTACAGCTGTTTTACTATCTTCACTTATTTGTGTTGTTACTATACCTTCAGCAGCTATTCTTCCTGATTTCTTTGCAGCAGCTGCCAAGCCTTTTTCCCTTAAATATTCTACAGCTTTCTCTTCATCTCCGTTAGATTCTGCTAAAGCTTTCTTACAATCCATCATTCCTGCACCAGTTTTTTCTCTTAAATCTTTAACCATTTTTGCAGTAATCATTTTTTCCCCTCCTAACAAGTATATTTAAAACTATTCAGCTAATTGTTCACCTTGTCTTCCTTCTATAATAGCATCAGCTATTTTAGCAGTAATTAATCTTACAGCTCTTATAGCATCATCATTTCCTGGTATTACATAATCAACTTCATCTGGATCACAGTTTGTATCAACTATAGCAACAACTGGTATTCCTAAAGTTTTTGCTTCAGCTAAGGCATTCTTTTCTTTTCTTGGATCAACTACAAATAATGCACCAATGTTGCTAGCATTCATTTCTTTTATTCCACCAAGATTTTTTTCTAATTTTTCTTTTTCGCCTCTTAACTTTATTACTTCTTTCTTTGGAAGAACTTCAAATGTTCCATCTTGTTCCATGTTATCTAATTCTTCCAATCTGCTAATTCTTGTTTTAATCGTTTTGAAGTTTGTAAGCATTCCACCTAACCATCTATTGTTTACAAAGTGCATACCAGATCTTATACTTTCATCTTGTATAGCTTCTTGTGCTTGCTTTTTAGTTCCAACAAAAAGTACGTCCTTTCCGTCTAAAGCAACGCTTCTTATAAAGTCGTAAGCATCTTCAACCTTTTTTACAGTCTTTTGTAAATCGATGATGTAAATCCCATTTCTCTCTGTAAATATGTATGGAGCCATTTTTGGGTTCCATCTTCTTGTTTGATGTCCAAAATGAACACCAGCTTCTAATAATTGTTTCATTGAAATAACTGACATTTAAATTACCTCCTAATTGGTTTTTACCTCCATTGCCCTACCATGATTAAACCTTAATAAAAGGCACCATCTCATAAAATTAGACAATGTGTGTTTTTCTTCCTTATGTAGTATATCACATGAATATTAGTGGTTCAACAATATTTCTTAAAAACTTATTAAAATTCTGATGAAATCACTAAAAAAGAATAGGTTTTAACCTATTCTTTATAATTATTTACTACTTAATTTTTTTTAATTCATCAATAAGCTTCTCATTAAGTATTTTTATATGAGTGCCTTTCATTCCCAGTGATCTAGACTCAATTACACCTGCACTTTCAAACTTTCTTAATGCATTAACTATTACTGAACGGGTAATACCTACCTTATCAGCGATTTTAGAAGCTACTAATAATCCTTCATTACCATCTAGCTCATTAAAAACATGTTCTACTGCTTCTAACTCAGAATATGATAAGGTTCCGATTGCTAATTGAACTACTGCTTTTCTTCGTGCCTCTTCCTCTAATTCATCATTCTTAGATCTTAAAATTTCAAGACCAACAATTGTAGCACTATACTCAGCTAATACCAAGTCCTCATCTGTAAATTTCTCATCAAACCTAGTTAAAAACAGGGTTCCTAGTCTCTCTCTATTACCTACAATTGGTACAATAGTAGACAATTTTCCTTCAATTTCAGCGGGTTTTGCGTCATCGAAAGAAGACTTTCCATCATTTTCAATATTAGCAACGGTTTCATCCATGCTAAGCAATTTATTATTGAAATTATCTGGAAATTTTTTTTCAGTTAATACTTTTTCTTTTATGCTTTCGCACTCAAGTCCATTAAAAAATCTATAACCTAAAATTTTTGCTTTTCTACTAATAAGATAAACATTACATTCTAAAATTTCACTAAGTGAACCACATATGTCCTCAAATACAACTGGTTCAGCTCCTGTTTTTTGAAGTATTTTATTAATCCTTCTGACCTTTTTTAATAATTCTGAAGCCATTGTATCTCTCCTTCTAAAAAACTAAGAAAAATTTTTATTTAAATTGTTACTTTTTTTAAAATATTTAAATTATTTTAACTTCTTACAATAATCATAGCATAGTAGTAATAATATTTCAACTTAATATTTATCATTTCTCAAGTAATATTATTTATTCCTGAATTATTGATTTACATTCTTTGTTGGAACATTCTAAAAATTTTCCATTTTTCTTATTAACTTTAATCACCATAAAGTTCCCACATTTTGGGCACTTCTTTTCGGATGGCTCAAACCAACTTGCAAAATCACAATTAGGATAATTACTGCAGCCATAAAATTTTCTTCCTTTTTTACTTTTCCTTAATAATATCTTTCCGTTACATTTAGGACAATTAACGTTTAGTTCTTCTACCATTGGTTTAGTATTTTTACATTCAGGATACCCTGGACAAGCTAGGAAATCTCCAAATCTTCCATGTTTTATAACCATAAACCTTCCACATTTATCACACTTAATATCTGTAGGTTTGTCTTCAATTGTAACCTTAGAGATTTCTTTTTCAGCTATTTCTATATAATGTATTAATGGATTATAGAACTCATGTACAACATTTTTCCAATCTCCCTTGCCTTCTCCAATAAAATCTAGTTTATTTTCCATTTCAGCTGTAAATTCAACATCAACAATTTTAGTAAAATATTCACTTACAATGTTATTTACTATGAATCCTAACTCAGTAGGAATTAATGTCTTTTTCTCTCTTTCTACATACTTTCTATCAATTAATGTAGATACTATAGGTGCATAAGTACTTGGTCTACCAATTCCATTATCTTCCAAGGTTTTTACTAAGGTAGCTTCTGAAAATCTTGCTGGTGGCTGTGTAAAATGTTGAAGTGGTTTAATACTTTTCCCCTGTAATAGTTCACCTTTGGTCAAATTCGGTACTTTTGTTACTTCCTCGTCTTCATCTAGGGTATAATCATATACTTTCATAAATCCATCAAAAATTATATTAGAACCAGTTGCTCTAAGTAAGTATGCTCCATTGATAACATTGGCTGATATAGTATTCATAATACAATCAGACATTTGGCTTGCAAGAAACCTTTTCCAAATAAGACTGTATACTTTATACTGTTCAGGCTTTAAGCTATCTTTTATTTTTTCAGGTGATAGTTCTACATAAGTAGGTCTGATAGCTTCGTGTGCATCTTGAATATTTTTTTTACCTTTAAAATCGCGAAATTCTTTTGGTGAGTAATCCTCTCCAAAAGCTTCTTGAACATATTTTTTAGCACTCTCTTGTGCTTCTTTTGATATACGTACAGAATCTGTTCTCATATAAGTAATTAAACCTATAGAACCGTGTCCCTTTACATCAACTCCTTCATATAGTTGTTGTGCTATAGACATAGATTTTTTTGTTGAAAAATTTAATTTCTTATATGAGTCTTGTTGAAAGGTACTAGTTGTAAAAGGAGGAAGAGGTTTACGATGTTTTGTTGCTGATTTAATATCTTCAACAATAAAACTATTTTTCTTTAGATCCTTTTCAATTTTGGCACTTTCATCCTTGCTTTCTATTTCTATTTTTTTACTATCCTTACTAAATAGCTTTACCCATAAAGTCTTTTTATCTTCTGTTGTTTCTAGCTCACACTCTATTGTCCAATATTCTTTAGATTCAAATTTATTTATTTCTTCTTCTCTATCACAAATTAACCTTAAAGCTACAGACTGAACTCTACCAGCACTTAAACCCCATTTTACCTTTCTCCATAAAATAGGACTTATTTTATATCCAACTAATCTATCTAATACTCTTCTAGCTTGTTGTGCATCTACTAAATTCATGTTTATTGTTCGTGGACTTTTTATTGCAGCTTTAACAGCATTTTTAGTAATTTCGTTAAATTCTATTCTGCATTTTTCAGCCTCATCAAGTTTTAAAGCTTCAGCTAGATGCCAAGAAATTGCCTCTCCCTCTCTATCAGGATCCGTTGCTAGATAGACCTGTTCGCACTTTTTAGCTTCTTTTCTAAGACTATTTAGCAAATCTCCTTTTCCACGGATTGTAATGTATCTAGGATTATAATTATTTTCTATATCAACACCTAATTGACTTTTTGGTAAATCTCTTATATGGCCCATAGAAGCTCTTACAATATAATTTTTGCCTAAATATTTTTCTATAGTTTTTGCTTTAGCTGGAGATTCTACTATAACAAGTTTTTGACCCATATTATCCCCTCCGATTAACGTTTACTCTTATTAAATTGCTAATGTATACTATATTTAATAAGCTTATACTTTTTTGTTGTTTTTTACAAAATAATTACCACTTATGCACATTATTTCATCTTTTAACTGCAATTCAAATAATACCTCATATAATTGTTTTATGTCAATCTTTGTTGCTCTTAAAATATCATCAAAATGTAGAGGGGTATTATCTATTTTCTCATAAACTGTTTTTTCTAAAGACTTCATGGGTTTTAATAAATTAATTTCTTGTTTATTATTTTTTATATGTAAAATTTCAAAAATTTCATCTATATCTGAAAAAATATTAGCGCCTTCTTTTATTAATTTGTTTGTTCCTTTGCTTTGAGACGAAAATATGTTACCAGGAACAGCTACTACTTCTTTACCTTGTTCTATTGCATATGTAGCAGTTATAAGAGACCCACTTTTATCGCTAGCCTCTACAACGATAACAATATCACCTAAAGCACTAATTATTTTATTTCTTATAGGAAAGTTATATGCATATGGTTTTGTCCCAGGTAAAAATTGAGATACAACACAACCATTTTTTATTATATTTTTATATAGAGAATAATTTTCCTTTGGGTATACCACATCAATTCCAGAACCTAATACAGCACAAGTATAGGAATTACTTTTTATACAATTCTCGTGTGCTATTGAATCTATTCCTCTAGCCATTCCACTAATTATATTAACTTTATTATTATTCATATGCTCACAAATTATATTTGTAACATTTATCCCATAACTTGTGCAATTCCTTGATCCTACTATGGAGACATTTTTATGTTCATTTAATTTAGTTATATCTCCCTTATAAAAAAGCATATATGGTGAATCATCGTACTCTTTTAGCCTGTTTGGATACATTTCATCTGTAATGACAACAGTATTTATACTTTCTGATAAAATTTTTTTATTTATATATTTAATCAGTTCCCTATTCCAGGACTCTTTTAATGCCAATTTAATTTTATCATTTATTAAGCTATGTTTCTCATCGTTTATAATATAATGCCATATTATGCTGACATCTCCAAAATGTTTTACTAAATTATTTTTAATACTATAGGGTATTTTTGAAATTGCAAACCAAATTTCATATTCATTCATAATATAAGTTCTCCTTATGATATAAGACTGTATATTCTAGTTTTAAATTATTCTTGTATCTAAAAATTTTCTATAATTTAATGCTTCAATTAAATCTTCTCTTTCAATTTGCTTTTTATTTTTTAAATCAGCTATACTCCTAGATATTTTAAGAATTCTTGAATAACTCCTTCTGCTTAATGCATATTTATAATATATTTTCTCTAGAAATTCATTTTCACTTTTATTTAATTTACAATATTTTTTAATAAGATTTTCATTCATTTCTGCATTACAAAAGATGCTTTCCTCCTCATACCTCTCCTTTTGAATTTTTCTTGCCATCTCAACCCTAGCTCTTATATCCTTGGATTTTTCTCCCTTTCCAGCATTTAATTCTTTATATGATACTCCTTTTACATTAATAAATAAATCAATCCTATCTAATATTGGTCTTGTCAGTTTGTTTAAATATCTTTTTCTTTCGTAATCATTACATATACACTCTTTAATATTACTTCCATAATAACCGCATTTACATGGGTTCATTGCTCCTACAAGCATAAAATTTGCTGGATAATCTACACTACCAGAGTATTTACTTATTTTAATATATTTATCCTCAAGAGGTTGTCTTAAGGCATCTAAAGTTTTTTTATCAAACTCAAGTATTTCATCTAAGAACAGCACCCCGTTATGTGATAAAGTAACCTCTCCTGGTGTAAGTTTACTTCCACCTCCTACAAGAGAAATCATTGAGGCAGAATGATGCGGACTCCTAAAGGGTCTTTCTGTAATGAACCCGTCCCCACCTAATTTATCACTTATACTATATATTTTTGTTACATCTAAGGCCTCTTTATAATTAAGACTTGGTAAAATAGATGGTATTCTTTTTGCTATCATTGTTTTACCACAGCCTGGTGGACCAAACATCAATATGTTATGACCTCCCGCTGCAGCAACTTCAATTGCTCTTTTACAGCTTTCTTGTCCTGCTACTTCACATAGATCTTCATAATTTTTTTCACTATATTTTATCTCTCCCAATGAGTATGGCATCAAATCTCCATATCTTAAATAATCAATTACTTGATTCAAATTTTCAAAAGGATAAATTTCAGCATTCTTTATAATTGCACACTCTTTAGCATTATCAATAGGTATGATAAATTTATTAATTTTATTGTTTATTGAATCCACTACTATTGGCAACGCACCTTTAACCTTTTTTAAATCTCCTGATAAAGATAATTCTCCCATAAACAAAAACTCATTTATATTATTTACTACAATTTGATTAGTAGCTAATAGTATTGCCAGCGCAATTGGCAAGTCAAATAATACTCCTTCCTTTCTTAAATCAGCTGGAGCCATGTTTATAGTAATTCTTTTAAGCGGAAATTTGAAACCAGAATTTATTATGGCCGATCTTACTCTTTCTTTAGATTCTTTAACAGATGTAGATGGCAGTCCTACTATACTAAAGCTAGGCAACCCATTACTTATATCAATTTCTATGCTAACCATTATGCCGTTTAAGCCCGTAAAAGTTGATGCATTTATATTTATGGTCAATTCTAATCACCTCATTTGAGATTATTGACATTTTTTTTATTAATATAATATAAAATAATATTTTATTTCTGGCTAAATAATAAATTAATAATTTATGGATATAATCAGAAGAAAGGAGATGTTAAAATGAAACGCTTCAATAACCTTATAGGCACTTACGGAGAAGAGATTTCGAAAAATTTCCTAATAAAAAAAGGACATGTGATTTTAGAAACTAATTTCAAATGTAAATTAGGTGAAATTGACATAATAAGTTCTATAAAGAACCCCAGTTGTATATGTTTTATTGAAGTAAAAAGCAGGTTTAACACTTCATACGGAATGCCATTAGAAGCTGTTACATATAATAAAATTAGAAAAATTAGAATGGTAGCTGAATACTACATTAATAAGAATAAGTTATTTAAATATGAATTTAGATTTGATGTAATCGAAGTATTTTTTGATAGAAAATCAGACGCTTTTAGCATAAATGTTATAGAGAATGCATTTTAAAAGGTTAACACATTTGTTAACCTTAGTCATTCATAAAATTCATTATATTTTTCAAGAAACTTTTCCTATGAATAGGTGAATATCCATATTTCTCTATAGCTTCAATATGTTCCTTTGTTCCATAGCCTACATTTTTTTCAAATTTAAATTCAGGATATAGTTTATTATATTCTTTCATTAAATTATCTCTATAGACTTTTGCAATTATAGAAGCACAAGCAATACTAGCACTTTTCGAATCACCTTTTATTACAAATTTATTTTCAAAAGGACAATTTTTTATAGCATATCCATCAGATAATACTAATTCTGGTTTAATGTCCAAACCAACCACTGCTCTCTTTAAAACTTCATTATTGCACCAGGCAATTCCTTTTTCATCTATTTCTTCACTGCTAATTTCTTCAATTCTATAGCTTATAGCTTTATCTTTAATTATTAAATCCAGTTCATTTCTAGTCTTTTCCGATAATTTCTTTGAGTCATTTATTTTTAAAATTAGATTCTGTGTAGAATCAATGTTCAAGTCTAAAATAACAGCCGCAGCTACTATGGGTCCTGCTAGAGGCCCTCTTCCTACTTCATCTACTCCAGCTAAATATGAAGATTGACTAAATTCATAATCAAATTTATACATATTAGTAACTCTATTTATTTCTTTTTCTCTATTTTCCACAAATAATCGTACTCTATCTGATATTTTTTTTACAGATTTTCTTTCATCTTCTAGTAAAAGACTTATTAATAATTTGTAATCATAATTATTTGAATTATCACTTAGGATTTTTGATACATATTCTTTAATTTCTGTTGAATTCATTTGGCTAAAATTATTATTCAGCATTTATTATCACGGCCTTTCAAGTGATATTGATCCTAACTTCCCACCTCTAAACTCATCTAAAATCAGAACAGAAATTCTATTATAATCTATATTACCTCCAGAAATGACTGCTCCTCTTTTACGACCAATGTCATCCATATTCTCTAATGAATCTTCACTTAATGAAGCCAATTTATATCTTTGCATTAATTGATTAGGATAATACTTTTGAAGTCTTTCAATTAATCTTAAAGCTAAGGTTTCTATATCCATTATTTCGTCTTTAATCGCTCCAGTAAATGCTAGATTTAATCCTACTTCTTCATCCTCAAATTTTGGCCATAAAACACCTGGAGTATCAAGTAATTCAATTCCTAAGTTTGTTTTAATCCATTGGCTGCTTCTAGTAACCCCTGGCTTATCTCCAACTTTTGCCCTTGAATTTTTAGCCATCCTATTGATGAAAGATGACTTACCAACATTAGGAATACCTACAACCATTGCTCTTGTTGTTATGTTAACAATTCCCTTATTTCTCAATCTATCATGTTTTTCTTTCAAAAGCTCATTTACTAAATTTTTAATATTAGATAATCCTTTTCCATCTAAGCTATTAACACTAGCTACTTTTATAAAATCTTTAGAAAGCTTTTTAATCCATTCTCTAGTTATATTCTCTTCTGCTAAGTCGCTTTTATTTAATAAAATTATTCTAGGTTTGTCTTTACAAAGTTCATCTATATCAGGATTAGTACTGGACTTTACTATTCTAGCATCTCTTATTTCTATTACTGCATCCACTAACTTTAAATCTTCTTTAATTTGTCTTCTTGTTTTAGCCATATGTCCAGGGAACCAATTTATAGACATTTATTGTACCTCCTCATAATTTCCGGTTATTTAGATTTCATTATAAAAAAAAGGGACTACACAGTCCCGTTTTTTATCTAATCAATTCTTTTACTTTTGCTGCTTTACCAACTCTGTCTCTTAAGTAGTAAAGTTTAGCTCTTCTTGTTTTACCTCTTCTTACTACCTTAATTGCTGCTAACATTGGAGAATTCATAGGGAAAGTTCTTTCAACACCAGTACCATAAGCTACTCTTCTTACAGTGAAAGTTTTTCTAATTCCCCCATTTTGGATCTTAATTACTGTTCCTTCAAATGCTTGAATTCTTTCTTTAGTTCCTTCTTTGATTCTTACATCAATTCTTATAGTGTCTCCTACATTGAACTCAGTTATGTCCTTTTTAATTTGTTCTGCTTCAATTGACTTTATTATATCTAACATATGCTTTCCCTCCTTAAAATAATTTAGCGTTCGTATCCAATATAAAAATATGATAGAGGACCGCTCGTACTAGCACAAAGGATATTTTACCACAATTAATCATATACTTCAACATAATGTTTTATCTTTTGTTAATATTATCTTCATTTATCAACTTAATATCTTCTTTTGTCAAAAGGATTTTGTTAAATAAGTCTGCTCTTTTAGTTTTAGTTAAAATAAGAGATTGCTTTCTTCTCCATTTTCGAATATTTTCATGATGGCCAGAAAGTAATACATTGGGAACTTTTAATCCTTCAAATTCTTCGGGACGTGTATATTGAGGATATTCTAGCAAACCATTATAAAAAGATTCTTCTGTATAACTCTCTTCCCCTGCAAGTACTCCTGGAACAAGTCTAGATATGCTATCTATTATTGGAATAGCAGCTATCTCTCCTCCTGTTAATATAAAATCTCCTAAGGATATTTCTAAATCAATATAATTATATATTCTCTCATCAATTCCCTCATAATGTCCGCATAAAAATATAAGTTCTTTTTCTTTAGATAAAGTTTTTGCTATTTCCTGATTGAAGGTTTCTCCTCTTGGGCCTAGAAAAATTACCTTACCTTTATTAAATTTTTTCGTAGCTTTTATACAATCTACGATAGGTTGAGGAGTCATTACCATCCCTGCTCCTCCACCATAAGGATAGTCATCTACTTTTTTATGTCTGTTTAAAGAAAATTCTCTTATATTATGTGAATTAATTTCTAGCAACCCTTTTTCTAAGGCTCTTCCAATAATGCTTTGATTAAATATGCTAAACATTTCAGGAAATAAAGTTAAGATATCTATTCTCATTGCCACACATCCAATGGTTTTATTATTATCTTTTTATTTTCAACATCTATATCTATGACTATACTCTTTAAAGCAGGTACTAAAATTTCTTTTTCCCCTTCAACACAATATACCTCATTACTTCCAGTATAAATAATATCATTTACTTTTCCAAGGTATAAACCATCTTCATCGTATACTTTGCATTCAATTATGTCTGCTGCAAAATATGAATCTCTTTTAAGTTTTACAGCATTTTGTCTTTCTACCTTAATTTGCTTGTTTTTTAGTCTTTCTGCTTCCTCAATAGTGTCAATACCTTTTATCTTTAGAATAACTTTATTAGGCTGAAGTTTACATCCGCAAATATCTACTTCAACTTCATCTATATACGCTTTTTTTAGATTTTTAAATCTACTCAAATCATCTGTAGCTGATTGAACCTTTACTTCTCCTTTTATTCCATGAGTATTTATTATTTTTCCCACAGTAAGAAACTGTTTCATAATACCTATACTCCTTTATTATATATTTAAAAGAGTTAGGATTACCTAACTCTTTTAGTCTTAAATGTATATGTAACTAGATAATTTCAACAACAACTCTCTTATCTTCTTTTACAGCTGCTGCCTTTACAACAGTTCTGATAGCTTTTGCGATTCTTCCCTGCTTACCAATTACTTTTCCCATATCCTCTTGAGCAACCTTTAATTCAAGAATTATAGATTGTTCACCAACAATTTCGTTTACACTAACCATTTCCGGGTTATCAACTAAAGCTTTAGCTATTATTTCAAGTAAATTTTTCATCTACTACACCCCCAGGTTATTATTTAGAAAGCTTTTCAGTTATTCCAGCTTCTTCAAATAATCTTTTAACTACATCTGTTGGTTGAGCACCATTTTTCACCCATTGAACAGCTTTTTCTGCATCAATTTTTATTGCTTTAGGTTCAGAAACTGGATTATAGTACCCTATTTCTTCTATGAATCTACCGTCTCTTGGAGACCTTGAATCAGCAACAATAACTCTATAAAATGGAGCTTTTTTTGCACCCATTCTTCTTAATCTTATCTTAACTGCCATTAATATCACCTCCTTAAAAGTATAAATCTATTTACATGAATGGAAATTTCCCAAACATACCTTTTTTAAACGACTTTGGACTATTTTTCATTTGTTTCATCATCTTTTTCATCATTTGGAAATCTTTAAGTAATTTATTAATCTGTTGAATAGTAGTGCCAGATCCACTTGCAATTCTTTTTTTCCTAGAAGGAGAATTACTAACTAGAGTAGGATCTCTTCTTTCTTTAACAGTCATAGAATCAATTATTGCTTCAATTTTTTTAATCTCTTTTTCACTTTGGCTTAAATCTACTCCTTGAAGTTGCTTACTGTTTATTCCAGGTATCATTTCTAATATTTTACCCATAGGGCCCATTTTCTTTAACTGAACCATAGATTCCTTAAAATCCATTAAATTAAAATCTTGACTCATCATTTTATCACCAAGTTCTTTGGCTTTAGAATCATCCATAGCTTCTTGTGCTTTTTCAATTAAAGATAAAATATCGCCCATACCTAAAATTCTAGATGCCATTCTGTCTGGATAAAACACTTCCAAGTCGTTCATTTTTTCACCAAGTCCAACATACTTAATTGGTTTACCTGTGATGGCCTTTATTGACAAGGCAGCTCCACCTCTAGTGTCTCCATCTAGTTTTGTTAAAACAACTCCCGAAATATCCAAAGCATTATTAAAGCTTTCAGCTACATTTACTGCATCCTGACCTGTCATAGAATCTACTACTAATAAAATTTCATTTGGTTCTACATTTTCTTTTATATTCTTTAATTCATCCATTAACTCTTCATCAATATGAAGTCTTCCCGCAGTATCTATTATCACTACATTCATGTCATTATTTCTAGCATATTCTATAGAAGCCTTTGCAATATCTATTGGACTTACTTTATCCCCCATAGAGAACACTGGTACTTCTATTTGTTTACCAACTACTTGCAATTGTTTGATAGCAGCTGGTCTATATACATCACAGGCAACTAGCAATGGCCTTTTATTTTTTTTTCTAAAATCAAGAGCAAGCTTTCCACCCATAGTTGTTTTTCCAGCACCTTGCAATCCAGCTAACATTATAACAGTCAAACCATTTGAAGAAAAATTTATCTTGCTTTCTGTGTTGCCCATTAGCTCCTTTAACTCATCGTTAACAATTTTTATTACCTGCTGTCCTGGTGTTAAACTTGTCATTACTTCATTTCCTAAACATTTATCACCAGTATTCTTTACAAAGTCTTTAACGATTTTATAGTTAACATCTGCTTCTAGTAAAGCTAGCTTAACTTCTCTCATAGCTTCTTTAATATCTTTTTCGGATAGCTTACCTTTGCCTTTTAATTTTTTTAAAGTATCCTGAAGTTTAGATGCTAATCCTTCAAATGCCATATGGATCCTCCTAAATAGAATCTATAATATTTATCTTTATTTCCTTTAACAATTCTAAGCATTCTTTATTATAAGTATTTTCTTCTAGCAAGGTTAATTTTTCGATGATTATTTCTTTATTTTTTTTAGATGTAATATTTTTTTGAAATAAATTTAATTTATCTTCATAATCATCCAAGATTTTATTGCACCTTTTAATAATATCATAAATAGCCTGCCTACTTGTGTTAGTAATTTCTGATATTTCTGCTAAAGATAAATCTTCATTAAAATACAGTTCCATTATATCCTTTTGTTTTTCCGTTAGGAGTTCTTTGTAATAATCCATTAAAATAGAAATCCTTACTCTATCCTCCATGTAATCATCAACTCCGTAATACATAATATCAAATTAGAAATAAGGTGTCAAGTATTTTTACTTAACACTCGTTAAAAAAGTGCTTCAACAAAATCTTTTGAGTTAAACTCTTGTAAATCTTCAATTCCTTCTCCAACCCCAATTAGCTTTACAGGTATATTTAATTGATTTTTAATCCCTATTACAACGCCACCCTTTGCAGTTCCATCTAGCTTTGTTAAAATAATTCCATCTATAGGGCACACTTCTTTAAATTGCTTTGCTTGTTGAAGTGCATTTTGCCCAGTTGTTCCATCTAAAACTAGCAAAGTTTCCTTATGTGCATCGCCATATTCTCTATCAATTATTCTATTGATTTTTTCTAGTTCATTCATTAAATTTTTCTTGTTATGAAGTCTGCCTGCTGTATCACAGATTAATAAATCTGCCTTTCTTGCTTTGGCTGCTTGTATAGCATCAAAAACTACTGATCCTGGATCTGCACCTTCTTGATGCTTTATTATGTCTACTCCAGCTCTATTACTCCATATTTCTAGTTGATCTATGGCAGCCGCCCTAAAGGTATCAGCAGCCGCCATTATTACTTTTAAGCCATCTTTTTTATATTTATATGACATTTTACCAATAGAAGTTGTTTTCCCAACTCCATTTACCCCAATAATTAATAATACTTTTGGCTTATTGTCACATTCTATAGCATTTGTTTCATCATCTAACATTTCTGTTAAAACTTCTTTTAAACAAGAATATACGTCTTTAGGATCCTTAACTTTATTCTCCTGTACTTTTTCTTTTAATTTATCCATTATTTCAAGAGAGGTTTCTACCCCAATGTCTGCGGTAATAAGTATTTCTTCTAGCTCTTCATATAATTCATCATCAATTTTTACAGCTAAGTTTAATACCTCTGATACTTTCTCAGTAAAATTATTTTTTGTTTTAACTAAACCAGTTTTTAATTTATCAAATAAATTCCCAAGCATTTATATCATCTCCTAATGATTGTATTTTAATTGCCTAAATCAACAGATACTACCTTTGAGATACCTTTTTCCTCCATTGTAATACCATAAAGCACATCCCCTACCTCCATACTTCCCTTTCTATGTGTAATAATAATAAATTGAGTATTTTTAGAAAACTTTTTTAAAAAATCTGCATATCTTGCTACATTTGAATCATCTAAGGCTGCCTCTATTTCGTCTAGTATACAAAAAGGAGAAGGCTTCATTTTTAAAATAGCGAATAGTAATGCTATAGCTGATAACCCCTTTTCTCCACCGGACATTAAATTAATATTTTGAAGTTTTTTACCTGGTGGTTGAACATTTATTTCTATATTTGCTGTTAATTCGTCACCTTCATCTAGAATAAGGTCAGCATTTCCTCCATTAAATAATTCTTTAAATGTTTCATTAAAATTTTTCTTAAGCTTATGGAAGTTGTTATTAAATACTGTCCTCATCTTATCTGTCATTTCATTAGCTACATTTAATAACTCTTCCTTTGCCTTAGTTAAGTCATCCTTTTGATTCTTCATAAAATTGTACTTCTCAATCAATTGTTCATATTCTTCAATTGCACCCAAATTTACAGTACCTAATGAAGTTATCTCTTTTTTTAATTCAGCAATTTGATTTTTAAATAGTTCGATACTTTCACTTTCTAATTTTAACTCTAATGCTTCAGCATAAGTCAACCCCATCTCTTCATTAAGTTTAGAATAAAATACATCTCTCTCCGTTTCATTCTTAACTAAAGACAGCTGCAGGTTATTTTGAGTTTTTTCCCCTTTATCAAACAAGGATCTGACTTTTTCTAAGTTTTCTGAATTGTAGTTAATATCCTCTTTTATTTTAATTCTTTTTATTTCATTATTTTTAAATTTATCTTCTAAGTTTGATAAATCTTTACTTATTTCATTTACTTTATTTGTATTTTGATTAATTTTATCTTGTGCTTTAGATATACCTTCTTGTGAATCTTTAATTTCTTTTTCCAAATTATTAATTTCTGAGACTACCAGTTCTAATTCTGTTTCAACTCTCTTTATTTCTCTAGTTTTATTTAATATAGTCTCATCAATTTGTGCCTTTTTTACTTTTATTAAAGTAATTTCTTCACTTATTTTAAAAATTTCATCCTCTTCCTTTTTAAACAAAGTTTCTAGTTCCTGAATTTTAGAAGAATTATTAGCTATATTCTCTTCTAATAACGAAATATTATTATTAATATTTTTAAGATGTTCTTCATTTTCATCGATATTTTCCAAAGTAACGCAAATCTCTTTTTCGGAAATATCTATGCTATTTCTAAGCTTATCACCTTCATTATTTAAAGCATAAATCTTTTCTTGTATTTTGGTTTTTTCTATATTCTCTCCATATAATTTATCTTTTATATCTATAATGAACTCATCAAATAATTTAATACTCTCCTTGGTATTAAGGATAATTTCATTCAAGTTTTTTAGAGTAGAACTGTAATTCATCAACTTGTCTTCTAGTTCATTTATCTCTCTTTTTCTTCCTATTATGTTAGTGTTCTTACTTAAAATGCTTCCACCTGTTAATGATCCTCCTGGGTTTATCATTTCGCCAGAAAGAGTTACAATTCTAAAACTATAATTCATTTCCTTTGCAATAACTAACGCACTATCCATATCTTTAGAAATTAATGTACGTCCTAAAATATGTTCTATTACGTTTATGTAATTTACATCATATTCAACCAATTCACTTGCTATGCCTATAAATCCCTTAATTCCTTTTATTTTATCTGGAATATAAATTCTTTTACCTTTAATAATTGTTAATGGTAAGAAAGTTGCTCTTCCAATGTGGTTTTGCTTTAAATAGTTAATTAATTCTTTTGCAATTTCTTCATTATTGGTAATAATATTTGAGATACTGCTTCCTAAGGCAACCTCAATAGCAATTTCCATATTTTCTGAAGCTTTCAATACCTCTCCTAAAAGCCTAGCCTTTCCAATAGCAGAAGGGATTTCTCCTTTATTAATTTCTTGCATCAGGTTTTTCACTGATTTACTATATCCTTCATAATGTTTTTCTAGATTGATTAATGCGTTTTTATTTGCCTCTATTCTATTAAATTCATTATATATTTCCCTATATTTTAGCTCATTATTTTTTAAAATTTTAGTAGCTTTTATTATTTCTGTATTATTATTTTCTAGCTGCTTTTCATAATTTTTGATCTTTTCTTCAACAGCATTATATTCTGCTAAAAGCTTGTCTTTCGTAGTTGCATTAATTTTAATAGAGCTTAAATAAGTTTCGTTTGTTGTTTTAAGCTCTTGAAGCCTATTTGTAAAATTCTCAATACTATTTCTTTTAACTGATGTTTGATTTTTATTTTCAGATATTTTATTTAATTGCCCTTCATTATAAGATTTTAATTCTTTAAGAGTATAACTTTCTTTTTCTAAAGTAATCCTTTTTTCTTCAATTAACTTCTCATTTACAAGTATATTTTTATTCAATAATTCTTGTTTAGAAATATATCTTTCTTCTTCAAACTTAAAATTTTTCAAGTCTTTATTAAGTTCTAATTGCCGTTTCTGAATTTGCTCATGTTTTTTTAAATCTTTATCTATAGATTCATTCAAGTTTTTTATTCTTTCATTTAATAAATTAATTTCAGATATAAGATTTTGAATTTCGGCCTTTTTATCATAGTAACAATTTCTTTCAAACTCGCTTTCTAGTTGAAATTTTTCCATGTCTTTATTTAAAGCTTCTAATTTTATTTTATATTCATTAATTTCTTTTAAGAATTCCTTTTGTTTCAAATCATTTTCTAATATATCTCTCTTAATGCTAGCAATTTTATTTTCAATATTATCAATATTATAAATCACTAAAGTTACTTCTTTTGATTTTAAACTTTCTGATAGTGCTAAAAATTGTTTAGCTTTATTTCGTTCTATATTTAACGGTTCAATTCTATCTTCATATGTACTAAAAATATCATTTATTCTTTGAAGATTTTGTTCAGTATTTTCAAGTCTTCTTTCTGCTTCTTCTTTTCTTGACTTAAATTTTACAATACCTGCAGCCTCCTCTAATATTCCTCTTCTTTCCTCTGGCTTTCCACTTAAAACTGCTTCAATCTTGCCTTGTCCAATAATTGAATAACCTTCTTTACCTATGCCTGTATCCATGAAAAGTTCTTGTACGTCTTTTAATCTACACTTTGTATTATTTATATAATACTCACTTTCACCAGATCTATATATTCTCCTTGCAACTGTTACCTCATTATATTCTACGGGAAGCTCTCCATCACTATTATCTAGTACAAGACTAACTTGTGCTAAGCCAACGGGTTTTCTGTATGCAGTACCAGAGAATATTACATCTTGCATTTTTCCTCCTCTAAGATTTTTAATACTTTGCTCTCCTAACACCCATTTTACTGCGTCAGAAATGTTACTTTTTCCACTTCCATTGGGCCCAACAATTACAGTTACTCCATCCTTGAATAATAATTCTGTTTTATCTGCAAAAGATTTAAAGCCTCTTATCTCAAGTGACTTCAAAAACATAATAATCTCTCTCCTATTTTTAATTAATTATTGTTAAATAAGTAAATTGAAATTTTATTAATTTTACCTTATAATTTTATAGCATATCATGATAAATATCAAATAAATACTATAATAATTAAAATTAATAAAGCCGTGCAATGCACGGCTTTTAATTTATTATCTAGGTTCCACTATAAACTTTATAGCTGTTCTTTCATCTCCATCAATAAAAATTTGAGAAAATGCTGGTATTACAACTAAGTCTATTCCATTAGGGGCTACAAATCCTCTTGTAATAGCTAGAGCTTTTACAGCTTGATTTACTGCTCCTGCACCTACTGCTTGAAGTTCAACACTTCCACACTCTCTTAAGATTGCTGCTAACGCACCTGCTACAGATTTTGGTTGAGATTGAGCTGATACCTTTAATACTTCCATTATTAATCCTCCCTACAAAAATAATTGTTAATATAATTGCTTCTTATATGTTTTATAGGGAATATATTCTATATAGCATCAAAATATCCTTCTTTATACTTTGTTTCTAAATATTCTTTAATATTTATTTTTTTACAAACTTCGTCAATATATAACAATAAACTATTTCTATCTATGGAGTTATCTTGAAAAACATTTATTTTATTTGTTTTAATTTGTTCTATCATGTCATTAAAAAACTTCTTTTTATGAGCATATAACTTTGATAAATCTTTGCTATTGATATGAAGTTCAATATTATTCTTAAATCCATCAACAATATTTTCTCTAATTATTTCATTTATTAAGCTGCCTTCAACTAATTCTCTAAATGATGGATGGAATGGACCAGCTACTAAATCTCTATCATACGCTATTTCTTCAGTTGGTTGAAGTCCAATTCTGATTACATTTATATCATTAGCTGCAAAAATAGAGTATATATCCTTTGAAACTTTTATTGCTTCATTTAAAGTATACGGAGTATACTTATTTAGCTTATACATTGTCTCCATAGCAGTATTTTTTATTACTAATGCTGGATATATTCTTGCCATCTTCGGCTTCATTTGAACTATCATTTTAGTAGTATCTAAGTCTTTTTTGTAATTATCTCCTGGTAAACCTATCATAATTTGATGACCTAAAATAAATTCATATTCTTTAATTAATCTCGAAGCTTCAAATACATCTTCCACAGAATGACCTCTACCAGCCTTAATCAATACTTCTTTATCTAAAGATTGAACTCCTAATTCAATAATATCTACTGAGTAAGCTTTAAGATTTTCTAATATCTCTATACTAATGTAATCTGGTCTAGTAGATAATCTAATATACTTTATAAGTCCTCTATCTTTATACATTTTTGCAATCTGTAGAAATGATTTTTGCTTTTCCATTGAAATTGCAGTAAAAGTTCCACCATAAAATGATACTTCCACGGTAGAACTTGTATAATCAATAGTATTCAAATAGCTTTCAATGGTTTTTTTTATCAATTCAGGTGTTACTCCTTCTAATACTCCTGTTATGCTTTTTTGATTGCAAAACACACATTCATGTGGGCATCCTTCATGAGGTACAAATATAGGAATTATGTAGTGCTTATTCATTTTCTTGCATATCTCCTAACTTTTCTAAAGCTTCTTTAGCAGCATTTTGCTCTGATTCTTTTTTACTATAACCTTCTCCTGTACCTGAAACTAATGGAGTTACTAATACCTCAGTAAAGAATTTTCTTCTATGGGGAGGGCCTTCAAAATTTAACAGATTATATTCTATGTTATAGTCTCCATAGCTTTGAATAATCTCTTGCAGCTTAGTCTTGTAATCTAAAATAATTTCATCTTTATGAGCTTTTAATAATATTTCATTAAAATTTTCTGCAATGAACCTTTTAGTGTCAACATATCCTAAATCTAAATATATGGAAGCAATAATAGCTTCAACACAGTCAGCAAGAATTGATATACGGGTTCTTCCACCTGTAAGTTCTTCACCTTTACTCATATTAATAAACTCGCCTATATTCCATTTGGTTGCTACATTGTATAAAGAATTTTCGCAAACTATTAGAGATCTTTTTTTCGTTAAAAACCCTTCTGGTTTATCTTTGTATTTATTATACAATATTTCTGATATACATAGCTGTAGTATTGAATCCCCTAAAAATTCCAATCTTTCATTTGAACATAAATTTTTGTTTTCATTTACGTATGAACTATGAGAAAGTGCCATATCTAACAATTCTATATTATTAAACTTAATATTAAGTATATTTTCTAGTTTAGCTAGTGTACTTTGCCTATTCTTTTTCATTTTATTGCTCCTTTTACCTAAAAGAAGATCAAAGTCCCGTAGTTTCACGGGACTTTGATTATTCTTCAATATGACTACTAATGTATTCTACTACATCTCCAACCTTTGTTACCTTTTCAGCTTCTTCATCTGGTATTTCCATATCAAACTCTTCTTCTAATGCCATAATAAGTTCTACAACATCTAGAGAATCAGCACCTAAGTCATCAACAAACAATGAATCCAATTTTATTGTATTTTCATCAAGACCTAGTTGGTCTGCTATAATTTTTTTAACTCTGTTAAATACCATTTTCTTCACCTCCTATATAATTTCTACAATATGATAATATTATATAACTTATATATCGTCAATAAGATAATATTATTTTAATAACAGCTTTATGCCATTTTTTCTTCTATTGACCCTCTTATTTTATTCAATATGTCATTTTGTTTAAAATTAACTGCTTGCCTTATTGCATTTTTAATAGCCTTTGCATCAGAGCTACCATGAGCTTTTATACAAATTCCATCAACCCCTAGGAAAGCTGCTCCACCATATTCCTTATAATCAAAATCTTTTTTAAATTTATCAAATACCGGCTTTAGTATAAGTCCACCTAATTTAGTTCTAAATGATGACATTATTTGTTCTTTAAGTGTAGAAAAAATTGTTGCTGCAACTCCTTCATACATTTTTAGTACTGTATTACCAACAAATCCATCACACACTAAAACTTTAACTTTTCCTTCTGGAATTTCTCTAGGTTCAACATTTCCAACAAAGTTCAAGTTACTATCTTTTATTAACTTATGAGCTTCTTTAGTTAACTCATTTCCTTTTTCTTCCTCGGAACCAATATTTATTATTCCAACTGTAGGATTATCAATTTTTAATATATTCTCAAAATAAGTTTCTCCCATAAGTGCAAATTGTAATAGATTAATAGGCTTACAGTCTGCATTTGCACCGCAGTCAATAACCATAAATGGACCATTTTTACCAGGCATAATTGGAGCCAATGCAGGCCTATTTACACCTTTTATTCTACCAACTACAAGAGTAGCACCAGCTAAAAAAGCACCAGTACTTCCTGCAGATATAACAGCATCTGCATCTTTATTTTTAACTAGTTCTAAAGCTTTATATAAACTGGAATCTTTTTTTCTGCGAATTGCCATTACAGGATGTTCATTATTTGTTATAATCTCTTTAGCATCCATAATTCTTATTCTATCTTCCGAGTATCCATTCTTAGATAATTCTTTTTCTAATAAATCTTTAGGACCAGTGACTATAATCTCTATATCGGAATGCGTTTTACATGCGTCTATGCAACCTTCAATTATAGAATGTGGAGCATAATCTCCACCCATACCGTCCACCGCAATTTTCATACTTCCACCTCATTTTAGCATATTATTTCTTCTAACATATTACATAAATTATACTAAAAAAAGTTCAAAAAAAGAAAGTCATTTGACTTTCTTTCTTAATTTTCTTTAGAAATTATTTCTTTTCCATTATAGTAACCGCAATCTTTACATACTCTATGAGCAAGCTTCATTTCGTGGCATTGTGGACATTCAACAATTCCTGGTAAACTTAATTTAAAAGTTTGAGCTCTTCTAGAATCTCTTCTAGCTGTTGACATTTTTCTTTTTGGATGTGCCATCTATTTTCACCTCCTTAGTTAGTTGAGAAAAATTCTCTTAACTTTGCAAGCCTTGGATCAATATCATTCTTTTCACAATTACATGTGGAATGATTCAAATTAGTGCCACACAACGAACATAGTCCTTTACAGTCTTCACTGCAAAGTTTTTTCATTGGTAATGACAATATAATATTTGTCTCAATGATTGGAGAGAAATCTATCTTATCACTATTTATAATGATAAGATCGTTATCCTCATCACGAAGAACTTTTGAAAACTTTTCATGAGTCTCTATTTCTAAAGGGTAATTAAAGTTTTCAAGACACCTGGAACAAGCAAGGTTTAATGTTGTTTTAATAGTTCCATCAAAATTGATTATATCACCTGTAGTAGTAATAATACCTTCTATTTTGATAGGATCTACAAATTGTATATCTTCGCCTTCAAATGTGATGTTTTTACCCTCAAAAGATACACTGACTTCTTTTTTGTTGGTCTTCTTGCCTATTAAATCAGAAATATCGATTAGCATAAGTACACCTCTATTATTATAAATGGGCTAATAAATTTAGCATATAAGCAGAATTTATTAGCCACAAACTATTATATAAACACGCCAATAAAAAGTCAAGTAATATATTTTTATTTGTTATAATCTGTTTTATTTCTCAACTATTTCTTTTGTATCTCTTGCTATCATTAATTCTTCATTAGTAGGAATAACCATTAGTTTAACTTTAGAATCATCTGTACTTATGATTCTAGCTTCACCTCTTACGTTATTCTTTTCTTCATCTACTTTAGTACCTACAAAGCTAAAGGAATTTCCTAATTGCTCTCTAATTTCTATTCCATTTTCTCCAAGTCCAGCAGTAAATACAATTGCATCTACGCCACCCATTATTGCTGTATAAGAACCAGTATATTGGATAACTCTGTATTTAAACATATCTAATGCTAATTGAGCTCTTTCATTTCCTTCTTTTGCAGCAGCTTCAATATCTCTAAAGTCACTGCTTACACCTGAAATTCCAAATACTCCAGATTTTTTGTTCATTAAAGTATCAAGATCTTCTACTGAATAATTACATTCTTTTAGTAAAAAAGTTACTATAGCTGGGTCAACATTTCCACATCTAGTTCCCATAGCTAATCCACCAAGTGGAGTGAAGCCCATTGTTGTATCAATACATTTACCATTTTTAATAGCTGCTAAACTAGCTCCATTTCCTAAATGACAAGTAATTATTTTTAAATCTTTTAAATCTTTTCCTAGCATTTCAGCAGCCATAGATGAAACATATTTATGAGATGTTCCATGGAAACCATATTTTCTTATTCCATAATCTGTATATAATTCATATGGTAATGAATACATAAATGCGTATTTTGGTAATGTTTGATGGAAAGCAGTATCGAATACAGCTACCATAGGAGTAGTTGGCATTAATTCTTTACAAGCATTTATACCTATTATATTTGGAGGATTATGTAATGGAGCCAATTTAATAAAATCATCTAAAGCTTTCATTACATTTTCATCAATTAGAACAGAATCAGCATAAGCTTCTCCACCATGAACAACTCTGTGACCTACAGCAGAAATTTCTGACATGTCAGTTATTACTCCATGTTCTTTATCTACTAATGCACCAAGTACTAATTCTATTGCTTTTTTATGATCTTTCATAGGTTCTTCAATAATGTATTTTTCTCCATTAGACTTTTGTGTTAAAATAGATCCTTCTAAACCTATTCTTTCTACTAATCCTTGAGCTGATGGTTGTTCAGTTGTCATATCGATAAGTTGATATTTTAAAGATGAACTTCCACAATTAATAACTAATACTTTCATGTGTTTTCCTCCTAAAATTAATTTATATAATATTATTTAACAAATTTTTCACTAAATTGCACATAGGCTATTGAGCTTGAACTGCTGTAATAGCAACAACATTTACTATATCTTCAGCACTACATCCTCTTGATAAATCGTTAATTGGCTTAGCAAATCCTTGACAAATAGGTCCTACAGCATCTGCATGAGCAAATCTTTGAACTAATTTATATCCAATATTTCCAGATTGTAAATCTGGGAAAACTAAAACATTTGCCTTTCCTGCAACAGGACTATTTGGAGCTTTAAGCTCAGCTACTTCTTTTACAAGTGCAGCGTCTAGCTGTAATTCTCCATCAATTGCAAGATCTGGTCTTTGAGCTTTAGCAAGTTCTGTTGCTTTTTTAACCTTATCAACTAACTCATGGCTTGCACTTCCCATAGTAGAAAAGGATAACATAGCTACTCTTGGCTCCATACCGCATAATTTTTTAGCAGTCTCTGCTGTTGCAATAGCAATTGAAGCTAATTCTTCTGCAGTTGGATTAGGGTTTACTGCACAATCTGCAAATAATAATAATCCATCTTGTCCATATTGACAATTAGGTACTTGCATAACGAAGGTACCAGAAACAATAGAAATCCCTGGAGTGGTTTTAACAATTTGAAGTCCTGGTCTCAATAAATCACCAGTTGTATGAATTGCACCAGATACCATTCCATCAGCATCTCCAACTTTAACCATTACTGTTCCAAAATATAATGGATCTTTTACTACTTGAAGAGCTTTTTCTTCAGTCATTCCTTTGTTTTTTCTAATTTCATAAAGTTCTTTTGCATATGCTGGAGTCTTTTCATAAGTTTCAGGATCAATTAAAGTTATCCCATCAAGATTTAAATTCAATTCCTTAGCTCTTGTAGTTATTTTATTTTCATTACCAATTAGCACAACATTAGCTAATTTATTATCTTTTATTTTTTCTGCGGCAATTAAATTTCTATCTTCCTCCCCTTCTGGAAGTAAAATAGTTTTCAAATCTTTTTTTGCCAATTCCCACATTTTTTCCATAAATCCCATAATTAATTTCTCCTTTCAATATAGTTGACTATACTGTATATTATATGTATAAAATACTCTATTATAATATACACCTACTTTACTATAATTTTCAATAACAAATATATAATTTTTCATTGGTTTTCAATTCTAATTATTATATTGTATACATTTATTGAGATAATTAACTATTACAACCCAATAAAAGAAAGGTGATTTTATGAATATTTCAGGGCTAATTACTGAATATAATCCAATGCACAATGGTCATTTATATCATATAAATAAAACAAAAGAAGTTACAAAATGCGATGGATTGATTTGCGTTATGAGTGGAAATTTCGTACAAAGAGGTGCCCCTTCTATTATTGATAAATGGACCAAAGCAGAAATTGCTCTTAAAAATGGTGTTGATCTAGTAATAGAACTACCTTTAGTTTATAGTTTATCTTCAGCTGAATTTTTTTCCTATGGTGCAGTGAGTCTACTGAATTCTTTAGGCATAGTAAAATCCATTTGTTTTGGAAGTGAGCATGGTGATATAAATTTACTATATAAAATTGCAGAAATTTTGCATAAAGAATCTGATGAATTTAAAATATCTTTAAAAAACTATCTATCAGACGGAAACTCATTTCCCAAAGCTAGAAGTAAAGCCTTAAATGAAATTATTATTTCAAATAGTGAATTTAATAATACAGAACTTGATAATATTCTAAACAATTCAAACAATATTCTCGGAATAGAGTATTGCAAAAGTTTACTCAGACTAAATAGTTCTATAATACCTCATACAATTCATAGGATTGGTTCTTGTTATAATGATAATAATTTAGAGGGCTCTCTACCAAGTGCAACCTCTATAAGAAATTCACTTAAAGCTGATAATTCTATTGAATCCTTAAAAAAAGTTGTTCCTTCTAATACATTAAATAAACTGCAAGAAAATATAGAAAATAAATCACTTGTTTTCGAGAATAGCATTTTTAGGTACATAAAATATAAAGCTTTAACAAATAATAATAATTTATCGAATCTTCCTGATGCTTCAGAGGGCTTAGATAATAAAATATACAAAGCCTTACATAATAGTAAGACCTACGAGGAACTGATGAATAATGTAAAAACCAAAAGATATTCATACACTAGAATTTCCAGATTATTATGCCAATATTTTATTGGTCTTGATAATATAACTAGGGATGAACTTATTGAGTTAAGAAATTCTGATGCCCCTTACGCAAGAGTATTGGGTTTCAATTCTTTAGGAAGAACCATATTAAAAGAAATTAAAAAAGTAACTTCAATACCTATTATTACAAAAGTTCCAAAACAGCTATATAAGCCATTAGAATTAGATATTTTAGCCACTAAAGCTTATAGCGTTATAAATTCTTCTATTTCCAAAGAAGCAGATTTTACAGTTTCTCCAATTCGTTTATTATAAATGTAATATTATATCCTAATTAAAATATAAATATATTAGTCATGCTCAAAGGACCAATATTTATTTTAAGGGGATTTAATATGAAAATACTCTTTTATTCCATATTTTTAATTATAGGAATGTTAATATTCAATTTAATAAAAAATAGAACTAAAGGATTTAGCAAAAATTTTATATTTACATTAATATGTACTATACTTATTTTCAATATTGTTTTGAATCCAAAAGTTTGTATAGACTCTGCATTAGAAGGTGCCCAATTATTTTTTAACTCAGTGTTTGTTTCCTTATTTCCTTTTTTAGTATTAATTAATATAATGCTCTATTATGACGGAGTTAACATATATTCAAAGCTATTGGGGGGAATTTTATGCAAACCTCTAAAGCTTCCAAAAGAATGCTCGGTTGTTATACTAATTAGTATTTTATGTGGATATCCATTAGGAGCAAAATATGCTTGTGAGCTTTATGAAAAAAGGATTATATCCTATAATACCTGTGAACGATTAATTAGTATAGCTTCAAATCCAAGTCCTTTATTTATACTAGGTGCCATAGGTACATCAATGTTAAAAGATCCTTCTTTAGGATTGATACTTCTTATTTCAAGTTATTTATCATGTATTATAATGTCTTTTTTGTTGCCTTATTACGAAAATTCAAATAATAGTATATCTCTATATAGAAATATTACTAAGGAAAATACAACTATAGGAGATATACTCAAAAATAGTATTGACAATGCACTTAAAACCTCTATTTCCATTGGTGGATTTATCATATTTTTTTCAGTTGTTACCGCAATAATAAAAAACAATATCCTATTTGATATTGTTTTTAAAAGTATTTCCTCATTAACAGGTATGGATTTAGTTCTGCTTGAAAGTTTTTTTCTTGGTTTATTAGAAATGACAAATGGAACTCATTTAATTTCAGAGTTAAATATAGATATATTATACAAATTAAGTATAATGAGCTTTTTAATAGCTTTTAGTGGTATATCAATAATATCTCAAACATATTCAATAACTTATAAGTATAACTTTCCTATTAGTTTGTACGTTAAAAGAAAAGTACTTCAAGGAATAGTATGTATTTTATTAACTCTAATTATATATAAAAGCAATATACTAGACCTCTCCAAATCTACTTTTAACATAGGAATGATGAATTATTCATCAATTAATTTAAAAAAGATATTTATAATTGAAATATTCATTTTATCAATTCCAATAGTCATGAAAAAGTTATTTACTAGATTCTCTTAGCTCAGTTATATTTTTTCTTATAATGTCTATAACAGAGGTTATATTGCTTTCTGTAGCTTTTAAATATTCCTCTGTTTCATTTTTTATTGTCACAAGCATTTTTTCGCCCTTAATATTTATTTGACTTTCCAGCTGAGATAATACTTCATCTGCATATTCCTTAGCCCCTAGCCTTATTGTTTTAGCATCTCGATTAGCCGAAGCAATTATTTCTTCTGCTTTTGCCTCAGCCTCCCTAGTAATACTATGTTTTTCTATTTCTCTTTTTAGGGCTTCAAAGCTTTCGGTTTTTATCTGCTCAGATTGTTTATATGCATCGTTTAAAATTCTTTCTTTCTCTTTGCATATCCATTGAGCTTTTTTAAACTCTTCAGGGATATAGTTAATTATCTGCTCAATAATATCTATAACTTCAGTTTTATTTACAACAGTCTTATTTACAAAGGGCATAGTGTGTGCAGTTTCAATTATCTCTTGAAGATATTCTAATAATCTCATAACCTCCATAAAATTATCCACCCTACTTTTTCAATTTCATCTTAATATCATCAATAATTTCTTCAGGAACAAGATCGTTTATACAACCACCAAACATTGCTACCTGCTTTAAAGAAGAAGAGCTTAAATAAGAATATTTTGCACTAGTCATCATGCAGAAGGTTTCAATATCTTGATTTAATTTCTTATTAACTAGTGCCATTTGAAATTCATATTCAAAATCTGATACAGCTCTTAACCCTTTAATAATAACTTGAGCCTTATTTTCTACCATATAATTTACTAAAAGACCATTAAAACTATCTACCTCAATATTATCAAGGTGATTTGTTACCTTTTTTATTAGTTTAACTCTTTCTTCAATATCAAATAGTCCCTTTTTATCTGGATTTATAAGTACAGCTACAATCAATTTATCGAATATTCTCGCTGCTCTCTCTATAATATCTAAATGTCCTTTTGTTATAGGGTCAAAACTACCAGGGTAAACTGCTATCCTCATCTTAAACCTCCCCATGTTTATAAAAACATACAGTAGTATTACCATATATTCTATAATCATACAATACAATTTTCTCATTTCCTTTATAAAGATCTTCTGAAGAATCAATTTTAGTTACAACAATACCGTTTTCATCCAATAATGATTCAGAAGCTATTATTTCTATTGCCGGCGGAATCATGTCTTTAGCATAAGGTGGATCAATAAATATTAAATCGAAAATTAGACCTTTTTTACTAAAATCCTTTAATGCTGAGTAAGAATCTTTATTTATACACTTACATTTATCTTGAAAATCTAAATTCTTAACATTTTGCATTAAAATATTAAATGTAGAAGGGTGTTTATCTACAAGATAGCATTCTTTAGCACCTCTACTTACTGCTTCTAATCCTAGGCTACCAGTGCCTGCAAATACATCAACAGCATTAGCATCTACAATATAATTTTGAATAATATTAAAAATATTTTCCTTTACTCTATCTAGAGTTGGACGAGTTTGCATTCCATCTGGTGGTAAAATTTTCTTACCTCTTGCAATTCCTGAAATAATTCTCATATTAATCCTCCTATGTTAATCCGTGAAGTCTATCTTATCTCACATTTTAACATATATAAACTCATTATACAAAAATATTTTATAATAATCTTACTACTGTCAATTAAAACAAATTAATTTAGATGTTTCTTTTAACTTTGCAATGATTTTATTTTTTATGATAATATCTTCCTCTTTATTACTTTTGACTAGAATTCTCGCTTCATTACTAGCAACTTTTAATATATCAATATCTTCAATTAAATTGGCTAAACTAAACCCATCTTCACCATGTTGATTCATTCCAAAAATTTCTCCGCTACCTCTTAATTTTAAATCCTCTTCAGCAATATAAAAACCATCATTGCTTTTAGTTATTATATCCATTCTTTTTTTAGAAACCTCATTTTTTAAATCGCTAATTAAAATACAATAGGACTTTTTATTTCCTCTGCCAACTCTTCCCCGTAATTGATGTAATTGCGATAAACCAAATCTTTCTGCATTTTCTATAATCATAACAGTAGCATTTGGAACATTTACACCTACTTCAATAACAGTAGTAGATACTAAAACTTTAACCTTATTACATCTAAAATTTTCTATTATATTATCCTTAAGTTTTGGAGGCATTTTCCCATAAAGCATTTCTATTGGAATATCTTTAAAATATTTTTGTTTAAGATCTGTAAATAACTCTTCAACAGATATTGCTTTTATTTCTTCATTTTCTTCTACTAATGGACACACAATGTATACTTGAGCACCTTTCTTTACCTCTTTAAGAGCAAATTCATATGCTAAGTTTCTTTTTGTCTTTTCTATAGAAAATGTATCTATCTTGCTCCTTCCAGGGGGTAATTCATCAATTACTGAAACTTCCAAGTCACCATATATGGTTAAGGCAAGAGTCCTAGGAATAGGTGTAGCAGACATTACTAATACATCTACCCTGCTATTTTTATTTAATAATCTGTTTCTTTGACCAACTCCAAATCTATGTTGTTCATCAGTAACTATAATTCCTAAGTTTGAAAATTCCACATCTGCTTCAAGTAATGCGTGAGTGCCAACAATTATATCAATTTTACCTGCCTTTAATTCTTCTTTTACTCTATTTTTTTCATTTTTAGATATGCTCCCTAAAAGCAAACCTATATTAACACCAAAATCACTAAAAAGTCTTTTAGCTTCCTCAAAATGCTGAGAGGCTAATATCTCAGTTGGAGCCATCAATACACCCTGATACCCATTCTTTATTGCGTTAAATAATGCTATTAATGCTATTATAGTTTTACCAGACCCTACATCTCCTTGAATTAGCCTATTCATAGGCTTACTTTTCTTTTCATCAATAAGAATTTCTCTTATAACTTTATTCTGTGCATTTGTCAAGTTATATGGCAACTTTTCCTTTAGCAATTTCAAATCAGAAGAAATTTTGTAGCTAATACCTTGATTTTCTCTATACTTTTTTAGCATTTCTAATTTTATACAATAACTAAAGAGCTCTTGGAATTTAAGTCTCTCCTTAGACTGTTTAAGCTTAGAACCATTTTCAGGAATATGTATATTTCTAATAGCTTGGTCTAAAGAGCATAAATTGTATTTATTTAATATTGTATTGGGAAGAGATTCAATAAACTTAAATTTTGATAACACTTCATTAATTAATTTAAATAAAAGATTATTTGAAATGCTAGCTGTTAAATTATACTTAGGTTTTATAATACAGCTATATTTATCAACATTTTTAATTTCTGGGTTTATAAATATTTTTTTATTTTTTTCTATTTTTAAGATTCCAGAAAAAATATACTCTCTATTTACTTCAATTTTGTTTTTAATATACGGTTGATTAAACCATTTAGCTTCCAACAGCAGATTCCCATTTTTAATTAAAACTGTAGAAAGAATAAGATTTTTTCTTATATAGACATCCTTTTTAATATCTTTAATAAGAACCTTTATTGTAACTCTTTCGCTTTCTTTAATATCTTGTATGCTTTCAAAAAAACTATCATACTCATAGTCTCTTGGAAAATATAAAATTAAATCAAGAATATTAAATATTCCACATTTGTTTAATGCAATTTTTGTTTTAGGTCCTACGCCTTTTATAACCGTAATTTCATCATTTATATTCATATAATCATACTCCAAATAAAATTATAACAAAAAAAGCCCTTAGGCTTTTCTTATTCAATAGCTACAATGAAATAGTATAAAGGTTGTTCTCCACTATAACAGTGGACATCTAAATCTTCGTATTGTTTTTCTATAATATTAATAAATTCTTCAACCTTTTCTTCATCACAATCTTTACCATAAAAAATTGTAATAAGCTCACTTTCTTCATTGACCATTTTATCAATAACGTTTTTACATACTTCATAAATATCTTTTCCAACTTCAGCTATTTTACCTTCTATTAAACCTAAAATATTTCCTTCTTTAATTACTTTGCCATCCATTTCTGTATCTCTCACAGCATATGTAATTGATCCAGTATTAACTTTTTCAATTGCTTCCTTCATTTCTTGAATATTTTCTTCAAGAGACATTTCTCCATTGAATACTGTAAGAGCAGTTACTCCTTGTGGAATAGTCTTTGTTGGTAATACAATTACATTTTTCTCAGAAAATTCTGCCGCTTGTTCTGCAGCCATTATAATATTCTTATTATTAGGCAAAATAAAAATGTTTTTTGCATTTGATTTATTAATATGTTCAATGATATCTTGAGTACTAGGATTCATAGTTTGACCACCTTCAATAACATAATCAACACCCAGTTCTTCAAAAATATGTTTGATTCCTTTACCCATTGCAACAGATATAAATGCAAATTTCTTCTCTTCATCTTTAATTACACTAGTATTTGAAATAGGCGACGTATCTTCTGTTTTAGTAGAAGCGTATTCCAATTCAAGAATTTGCCTATGTTGTTCTCTCATATTATCAATTTTAACTTTTGACAATTCACCAAATTTTATTGCCTTAGATAAAACGTTTCCTGGATCATTAGTATGGATATGTACCTTGATTATTTCATCTAGTCCTACTACAATCATAGAGTCTCCTAAAGGCTCAAGTTGATCTTTTAAAGTAGTTGCATTATCAGCTGCATTGCTTGTAATTACAAAAAACTCAGTACAATATCCAAACTTAATATCTTCGAGTTTTATATTAGCTTTTTGAAGGAAATTGCTTTCTTCTTCAGTATCCATATCTCCTTTTATATCAGGTTGTATACCATCTTTTAATGCTTCATACATCCCTTTAAATATAATTAAAAGGCCCATGCCCCCTGCATCTACTACTTGTGCTTCTTTTAAAGCTGGAAGCATGTCTGGAGTCTTATTTAATACAACTTCAGAGTACTCACAAACTTTTTTTAATAATCCAACTATATCATTCTCGTTTGCGTCTAAAGCACTTTCTCCTGCTGCTCTTATTATTGTCAAAATTGTACCTTCTGTAGGCCTCATAACAGCCTTATAAGCAAAATTGGCACCTTCTTTTATACAATTAGCTAAAGAAATTGCATCTATTTCCTCATATCCTTCCATTCCCTTAGCTAAACCTCTAAATATCTGTGAAAGAATAACTCCTGAGTTACCTCGTGCTCCCATCAAGGCTCCCCTAGATACTCGTTTTGCAACTTCAGATATAGAGGTAGTTTCCAAATTCTCTATTTCTGCTACCGCACTTTTAAAAGTCATTGACATGTTTGTACCTGTATCACCATCTGGTACTGGAAATACATTTAAAGAATTAACATATTCCTTTTTTCCGTAAAGACTATTTGCTGCATTTATTACCATATTTCGCAAATCATGTCCATTTATCTTAAAACGTTCCAATTTTAGTACCTCCTTAGACCCTTACACCTTGAACATTTACAGTTATGCTTCCGACATTTAATCCTGTATAATTCTCAATATTATATTTTACCTTTTGAATAATATTATTTGCTATAACAGAAATTTTTGTTCCATACTGAACAATAATATATAATTCAATATATAACTTATTATCTTTATTATAAAGCTTAACACCCTTGCTTAAACTTTCTGCTCTAATTAGCTCCCAAAGTCCATCTTTAGCATTTCTTGAGGCCATACCAACTACTCCATAGCATTCCATTGTAGAAACTCCAACAATATTTGCTAAAACCTCGTCAGAATAATTTATCAAACCAAAGTTATTGGTTATTCCAAGCATACAAATTCCTCCTTGTATATTACTCACACATATTATTTATTTTATAATATATATATGATATAATCAAGAAAATTAATGATATATATACTTTTTCTTACTATTAGAAATATATTTTACTTGCCAAAATCACAATTTTTGTGCTACAATATAAGACGTTCTATCGTATGGAATTATTCTCTTCATTTAGGAGGTGTTATTAATGTCAAAAAAATGCGAAGTATGTGGAAAAGGCGTTATATCAGGCGTTCAATACAGCCATTCTCATCGTCAAACAAAGAGAAGATGGTCTCCAAATATAAAAAGCGTTAAAGCTTTAGTTAGTGGTACACCTAAAACAATCAGCGTATGTACTAGATGCTTACGTTCTGGAAAAGTTCAACGTGCTATTTAATAATTTGGATATTATATAAAAAATGCAATTGTATAACAATTGCATTTTTTATTTCTCATCCTTTTTTAAATATTCTTATTATCTTAGATATAAACTTAGGCACCTTAATAGCAACAATCTTCATAATATCCTCCTAATATATAGCTATTAAATAAAAAAAGGTCATTCTATTTATATTTTATGCTTAACCTCAAAAATTGTTACATTAAATATAGCAAGATATGTTTTTTATACATCTTGCTAATCTTTTGGAAATATTATTAATAAGATACCTTTTGTAAATTCAATATTAACTTTCTGCTCTAAGAATTCATTTGAAATGGTTATTGGATCTCCTATTTTCAAAAAATAATCCTTAAGTAAATATTTAGCCCCTCTTATTGTTAAATTATATACATCTGAAAAGTATGCTACTAAAGAAAATGTAGTACCACTACTTCCATCTAAAGTAATGCTTTTATCCGTAATCATTATAAGGTTATTATCATCTTTTATTGTAGCTACAATGTTTTTTCTAAGGCATTTTAACAGCATTCCTAGATTACCCATTAAGTGATCCATCCTACTTCCTGTACAACCTAATAAAACAATTTCTTCAGCTCCTAAACTTATAGCTGTATCAACGGCAATTTCAGTATCGGTATAATCTTTCTCAGGAGGATATTGCAATATTTCTGTATTAGTATTTTTAAAAAACGCTAATGCTTCTTCTTTAATTGAGTCTAAGTCCCCAATAATATAGTCAGGATAAATTTTATATTCATACAAAGAGTTAGCTCCGCTATCAGCACAAATAACACAATTTGAATTTAATAATTCTTCTTTAAGTAAATTAAGAGATGGATTTCTTCCTCCAGATACAATTACAAATTTCATTGTTAATATTTTCCCTTTAAAGCTTTTATATTATCTTCCAGTTCTCCATCCTTAAATACCGACGATCCTGCTACAATAACATTGGCTCCACTTTCAATTACTTCTTTAATATTATCGATTCCTATACCACCATCAACTTGAATTAATAAATCTCTATTGTATTCCTCAGATAGTTTTTTAACCTCTTTTATTTTTTCTGAGCAGTAACTTATATATTTTTGACCCCCAAAACCAGGATTCACAGACATTATTAATACCATATCCACAATACTTATTAAATTATTAAGTGATGATACTGGTGTACCTGGGTTTAAAGCAACACCTGCTTTAATTCCAAAGCTTTTTATATAATTTATTGTTCTGTCTAAATGCCTATCAGCTTCATAATGTACTGTTATAATATCTGCTCCAGCTTTAACAAAATCCTCAATATATCTAGATGGCTCTTCAATCATCAAATGAACATCAAAAGGTAACATTGTAAGCTTTCGTATGCTTTTCATAATAGGAATTCCAAAAGATATATTTGGAACAAACATCCCATCCATTACATCAATGTGTAATAGGTCTGCTCCGTATTTTTCTAATTTAAATACATCTTCTCCTAACCTTGAAAAGTCTGCTGATAAAAGGGATGGTGATAACTTTACCATTTGTCCTTTCCTCCTTTAATAATTTCTTCTAAAGTTTTTATGTAAAACTCATATCTTTTGATATTAATTTTTCCCTCATCTAATGCTTCTTTTAACCTGCATCCAGGTTCTTTATAATGCATGCATCCGTTAAACTTACAACCAGAATCATATTTAAAAAAATCAGGGAAAAACTCTTTTAAACTTTCCTTACTATCAATTGTAAGTTCTATACTAGAGAATCCTGGAGTGTCTACTAAGAATCCTCCAGAAATCTCAATTAACTCACTGTGCCTTGTAGTATGTTTTCCCCTTTTTAGTTTCTCACTTATATCTCCAGTTTCCATTAAATCAGTTCCTACAAATTTATTTAAAATCGTAGATTTACCAACTCCTGAAGGACCACAAAACACGGTTATATTCCCTTTAAATTTATCTTTAATTTTATCTAAACCTATCCCTTTTTTAGCATTTAGAAAGACGTACTCATACCCTGCACTTTCCACCATCTTTACTGCTTCATGTTCAATAAAATTTTCTTCTAAATCAATTTTATTAAAACACACTATGGATTTTATGTTTTTCATTTCACATTGTAATAAAAACTTATTTAAAAGATCTAAGTTAATTTCCGGATGCTTTAATGCAAATACCACAAAAGCTTGAGAAATATTAGCAACTGCTGGTCTGATTAATTGATTTTTCCTTTCGCAAATATCCTCTATAGCTCCTTGATTATTTTTAATAGAAATTATTACATTGTCCCCTACCATAGGAACTAATCCTTTGTTTCTAAATTTTCCTCTAGCCTTACATTCAATAATTCTATCGTGGACTTTTATATAATAAAATCCACCAATTCCTTTTATAATTGTTCCTTCCATTTTTCCTCCTGTCTAATTATGGATTTGGTTCACTAGTTAATTTGACAACAGTGCCTGCTTCAACTTCTTTTCCAGCATAAGTATCCTGAGCAGTTATTATAAAGTCATCTCTGCCACTTACATCTAATATTAAATCGTAATTTTGTGCAATTCTATGAGCTTCTTTTACTGTTTTGTTAACAAAATTTGGAACAATAATTAGGCTTTTGTCACTAAATACATAATAACTTAAATTTATTACAGTGTTCTCTTTAACTTCTTTATTTGGCTCAAGGCTCTGAACTGTTACAATTCCATCCTTAGATTCATCCTGTGTCTTAATCTTAGTAAGCACTCCTAATTTCAATTTTGCATTAACTATAAGTTCTTCTGCCTCATCAACATTCTTATTAACTAGATTTGGCACCTTAGTCATTTTAGTCTCTGATCCTTTACTAACGACTAAATCTACAGTAGTATTAGTTCCAATAGGAGAAGTAGGTTTTGGTGATTGATCTGCTACTTTTCCTTTATCAATAGTATCACTAAAAACATAGGTTACATTTCCAAGGTTCAAATTATAAGCCTTTAAATATTCTTTCGCTGCTTCAAATTCTATTTCTATTAAATTTGGAATTGATGATACTTTCGGTCCAGAACTTAGTATTACCCTCACTTCATCATTTTCACTTCTGTCAATTTCTGTACCTGGATATGGATAACATTTAATAACTACTCCTGCTGGCTTATCACTGCTTTCAGTTGTAGCAACAAACTTCAAGTCTTTTTCTTCAACAAGTCTCTGAGCCTCTTCCTTATCTAAGCCTATAATATCAGGAACAATAACTGTACCAGTAGGTTTATTAACTTCATTTAATTTGCCACCTGAAAGCATGTATGCAGAAATAAACCCAACTAAAATAACCGTTATTGCTATTAAGCTTACTATTAATATTTTCTTTTTTTTCATACTAATGCCACCTGAAGTATTTTCTGTTTCATTATATTCTATATCCTCATCTTCATAATCATGAATAGGTTTCATAATCATAGTATATTCATTTTCCCTATTGTCCATTGATAGCTCAACATTAGGATTTTCTTTAATCTTTTGAAGATCGTTTAATATTTCAGTTGCACTTTGATATCTTCTAAATTGTTCTTTTTCTATAGCCTTTAAAATTAACCTATTTAAACTTTCTGGAATTTTAGGATTTACTTCCTTAGGTGGCTTTACCTGTTCTTGGATATGCTTTATTGCTACAGAAACAGGACTATCTCCATCATAAGGAACTTTACCAGTTAGCATTTCATATAGAATAATTCCTAATGAATATATATCAGTTTTACAATCAACAAAGTTTCCTTTAGCCTGTTCAGGGGAAAAATAATGCGCAGACCCAAGTATTCTATCTGAATTAGTAATTGTAACTGAAGAAGTGGCTTTGGCAATACCAAAATCTGTAACCTTCACTACACCTTCTTTAGTAACAAGAATGTTATGGGGTTTAACATCTCTATGAATGATATTATTTTTATGTGCACACTCTAATGCTTTTCCAATCTGAATGGCTAAAATTATAGCTTCATTATACCCTAGAACCTTTTGTTCATTTATAATTTCCTTTAATGTTTTTCCGTTAATATATTCCATTACTATGTAATTAATATTTTTTTCAGATCCAATATCATAAATACTTACAATATTATTATGAGATAAACTTGCAGCAGATGCAGCTTCTTGTTTGAATTTACCTACAAATTCCATATTGTCAACAAATTGCGATTTTAATATTTTTACAGCAACATATCTGTTTAGCAGATGGCATTTTGCTTTATAAACTTCAGCCATACCGCCTTCTCCGATTTTTTCTAATAACTCATATCTATTTCCTAGAATAGTACCTATCATTTTTGCACTCTCCTTCAAAAACAATCACAGAAATATTATCTCTTCCGCCTTTTTCTTTGCTTAACTCTACTAGATATTTACTAGCATCTTTATTATTATTATTTATAATTATATCATAAATTTCTTCTTTACTAATTTCATTTGTCAATCCATCTGTACAAAGTAAAAATTTATTTTTTGAATCTAAATCTATTTTATATATATCTACTTCAACACTTTCTTTTGTTCCAAGGGCTCTTGTAATTATGTTTTTATTAGGATGCTTTAAGGCTTCCTCTTCACTAATACTGCCATCGTCTACTAATTCTTGAACTAAAGAATGATCTTTTGTAACTTTTTTTATACTATTATCATTTATTATATAACAGCTACTATCCCCAACATTTGCTATGATAGCATTATTATCCTTAATTAAACAAGCTGTAATAGTTGTCCCCATACCATTTAAATTATTACTAGATATGGATGTTTCATATACAATTTTATTTGCATAACAAATTGCCTTTCGAAAATCTTCTTGTAAATTACTTAGAATCTCTAAATTTTTAATATACTCAATACATGATTCTACTGCTATCTTACTAGCTACATCTCCTGCATTATGACCCCCCATGCCATCTGCCACAATATATATACTAATTTCTTCATTTGAAAAAAAACCTACATAATCTTCATTCACATCCCTGGTATTTCCAATGTCCGATAAAATACCAATTGAATTTCTATTTTTCTCTTTATAAAACTCACCCATAAAATTTACCCTCCATCACACATTACAAACTATTTACTCTCCATGTAATTTCTCCTTAATTGACCACAGGCAGCATTTATATCTCCACCCATTTCTCTTCTAATTGTAGTTTCAATCCCAAAACTAGTTAAAGTATTTTTAAAAACATTAATGTCATTGATGCTAGATTTTACATAATTGTTTTCTTCTATTTCATTTACGGGTATTAAATTAACATGGCAAGGCAATTTTCTGAGAATAGTACATAATTCTTCTGCACTTTCCCTTTTATCATTAATTCCTTTGACTAATGCATATTCAAAGGTTATTCTTCTCTTAGTTTTATTATAATAATATTTACACGCTTCTATTAATTCATTTAAAGTATATTTATTAGCTATTGGCATGATTTCCTTTCTCATATTATCATTTGTTGCATGTAAAGATATTGCTAAGGTTATTTGCAAATTTAAATCCGCCAATTGTATTATCTTCTCCACTAAACCACAAGTAGATAAGGTAATATGTCGTTGCCCAATATTTAAGCTTTCTTCAGAATTAATTAAGTTTATAAATTTAATTACATTATCAAAATTGTCTAATGGCTCACCACTTCCCATTAGGACCACATTGGAAATTCTATCATTTATTGACTCCTCTGCTTTAATTACCTGACCAATCATCTCACCTGATGATAAATTTCTTATGATTCCACCAATTGTAGAAGCACAAAATTTGCATCCCATTCTGCAGCCAATCTGGGTTGAAATACAAATAGTATTTCCATGCTTATATTTCATAACCACTGCTTCAATGATATTTCCATCTTGATATTGAAACAGAAACTTTTGGGTACCATCAATATTAGATTTATATTCCTGAAGTACTTTAGGAACTCCTATGAAAAAGTCTTCATTTAAATGTTGCTGTGTATCTGCAGGTAAATTAGTCATTAGTGAAAAATCCAGCTTTTGCTTCTTATAAATCCAATCAAATACTTGTTTTGCTCTAAATTTACTTTGCCTATTTTGTTCCATCCATAAAATTAAATCCTTTAAGCTTAAATCTAGAATATTTAGCATAATTCACCTACCATTTTCTTTTAAGTTTTGCTATGAAAAATCCATCCATATATTTATTGGGAAGTATAGTTATCATTCCATTTTCATAAATAAAATTAGGTAAATTACCAAAGAAAATTGGCTCTATTGAAATACTAGGATAGTTTTTTATCAGCCAATTAATATTTTCTATATTTTCTCTTTTATTTAAAGTACATGTAGAATATATTATAGTTCCATTAGTTTTTACATATTCTATTGAACTTAGCATTATCTTTCTTTGAATTTTTATAATATCCTCTAATGCCTTAATATTTTTCGTATATTTTATTTCTGGTTTTTTCTTAATAATTCCTAAACCTGAGCAAGGTACATCTATTAAAACTGCATCTGCACTAGCTTTAAGATTTTCATTAAAAACAGAAGCATCCATTTGTTTGTATAAAATATTATTTATTCCTAGTCTATATGCATTTTCTTTTATTAAAGACAATTTATTCTCATGTATATCAAAAGCAATTACATTAGCTTTATCATTTGACAATTCAGATATATGGGTACTTTTCCCCCCAGGGGCACTGCACAAATCAAGTACTTTTAATTCTTCACAAAAACCTAAAGATGGTGCTACTAGCATAGCACTTTCGTCTTGAACAGTAATTTTGCCTTCTCTGAATAAGGGGTTATCTTCAATGTTTTTACCCTTATTTATAACTATAGCTTCCGGGCAAACATATCCTTCTTCTATATCATATCCTAACTTTGTCAATTCTTCATAAGCTTCATCATAAGTGATTTTTAAAGGGTTAACTCTAACTGAGGTTACTGGCCTTTCGTTTAGTCCAGATAATATTTGTTCAGTTATCTTCTCTCCATATTGTTTTATAAACATATTAACTAACCATTTGTCAAAAGAATAGTTAAAACATAAAGATTCAATTAAATTATTCTTATTATAATATGTTTTATCTAAATCTCTAATATAGTTTCTTAAAACCCCATTTACCAATTTAGATGCACTTACAGAAGAATATAATTTTGCAATTTCTACTGCCTCATTAACTGCCGCAAAAGTTGGAACCTTATCTAAGTATCTTATTTGATAGATAGCACTTCTTAAAATGTTTAGAACAAATGGATCTAAGCTTTCTATGCCCTTTTTAAGAAAAGAACCCAGAATTTTATCTATTGTATATTTGTATTTTATTGTTCCATAAACTATTTCAGTTATTAAAGCTTTATCTTTATCATTAAAACTATTTTTTTTAAGTTCATTTCTCAGTATAATATTTGAATAAGCCTCTTTAGAAAATACATTATTTAAAATATCTACACATAATTTTCTAGAATTTTTCATCATGTGTCTCCATTCTTAATTATTTTAATCTTCCCTACTTATAGCAATTAGCCTAACCAATTGCAAAAGTGACATAATAGCCGCTGCTACATAGGTCATTGCTGCTGCTGATAAAACTGCCTTTGCTCCTTTAATTTCATTTCCATATAATATATTTCTTTGTTGTAATATTTTTAAAGCCTTATTGGATGCATCAAATTCAACAGGAAGTGTTATTAATTGAAATATTACTACAGCAATAAACAAAATAATTCCAACATTAATAAAATAGCCAAGCCCTAAAAACATTCCCAGCAGAAAAATTATCCAAGATGCCCTTGAACTAAAGTTTACTACTGGTACAATGGCATTCCTTATTTCAAGTGGAGAATATCTTTCATTATGTTGTATTGCATGACCTGTTTCATGTGCTGCAACTCCAATTGAAGCAACTGAATTTCCATAAAAAACTTCCCTAGATAATCTCATAACTCTATTTCTAGGATCATAATGGTCAGTAAGCTTACCGTTTATTAACTCTATTGGCACATCATAAAGTCCATTAGAATCAAGAAGCATTCTAGCTACATTTTCACCTGTATACCCATTAATATTAATAACTTTTGAGTATTTATTAAAAGATGAGCTAACCTTTATTTGTGCCCATGCCGATAAAATTATTGCAGGAATTATTACAATAAATGTCCAATCGTAAAATGGTAACATGATACCACTCCTTTCATATACAATTGTTATGTTAAAACAGTACCTGTTTCAATAACATTTCCTCTTGTATATTGTTCCACAGTCAAAACTTTTTTCCCTGGAAATTGTATCTCTTTTACTAAAATTGCACCATCTTTACAAGATACTTTTATTCCTTTTTCTGAAACAGCTATTATAGTTCCAGCTTTGCACTTAGGTTCTTCTAATATCGGCTCTGCCTTATATATTTTCATGACTACACCATTATAAATAGTATAAGCTACTGGCCAAGGATTCAATCCTCTTATAAAATTATGTATATCTTGTGAAGACATATCCCAATTTATTTTAGCCATTTCTTTATTCAGCATAGATGCATATAAAGTATCTGATTCTTTTTGCTTTTCAGGTTTAATATTACCTTCATACATTTTATTAATGGTTTCTACTAATAATTCTGCACCTTTATTCATTAAAATATCATGTAATTCTCCTGTATTCATATTTTTTTCAATAGTTACTTCTTGCTTTAAAAGCATATCACCTGTATCTAGTCCTACATCCATAAGCATTGTAGTATTTCCTGTCTTTTCTTCACCCTTTATTATAGCCCAATTAATTGGAGCTGCTCCTCTATATTTTGGAAGTAATGAAGCATGTAGATTAATGCAAGCATACTTAGGTATTTCTAAAATTTCCTTAGATAAAATTTGCCCGTAGGCTACAACTACAATAAAATCAGGATTCATGTATCTTAAGGCTTCTATTACATCTTCTTCTTTTCTTAATTTCTGTGGTTGCAACACCTTAATATTATATTTTAACGCTAGCTCCTTTACTGAAGATATAGCCAGACTTTTCCCTCTACCTTTTGGCTTATCTGGTTGAGTAAAAACTGCTTCTACACCAAAATTATCAATTAAAGCTTGCAAAGAAGGAACTGCAAAATCAGGAGTCCCCATGAAAACTATCTTCATTAAATTACTCCTCACTTTCTTCAATTACCTTATCTATATATAGTACTCCATCTAAATGATCTATTTCGTGGCAGAAGGCCCTAGCAAGAAGCCCTTCTCCTTGCATTTCAAATTCCTCTCCTTTTTCATTTAATGCTCGAACAGTCACATTTAATGGTCTATCCACTTTTCCCTGCTCTCCCGGTATACTTAAACAGCCCTCATAATCTATTTGACTTCCTTCAGCATTTATTATTTCAGGATTTATTAAAGTAATTGATCCTTCACCTACATCAATTACTACTATTCTTTTTAAGATTCCTATCTGGGGAGCTGCAAGTCCAACTCCATCTGCTTCATGCATAGTTTCCTTCATATCTTCAATCAATGTAATAATTCTATCAGTTATTTCTTCAACTTTTTTAGATTTTTTTCTTAGAATTATATCTCCTTCTTTTCTCACATTTCTTAATGCCATTTTAAATCCTCCTATATACCTTGATTAATTTATTCTGCACTATATCACTTATTAAATAATCTTATAACAAATTAGATGGATTGATATCTAAACTTATCCTTATATCATTATAAACCTCTTGTAAACAATCATAAACAATATTTTTAATGTTTAAAGCTAAAATATTGTCTATCTCTCCCTTAATCAATATTTGCCATCTAAAATACTCTTTAATTTTTGATAAAACACAAGGAGATGGTCCTAACATTCCTATTTTATCATTTTCTTTTAAATTATTGTTCAGTTTTATGGCAAGTAATTGTATATTTTTTATTAACAATTGTTCATTTTTGCTACTTAAATTAATTGATAATATTTTAGCGAAAGGAGGGTAAGCCATATTTTCTCTTATGCTTATCTCTTCTTTATAAAAACTTTTATAATCATTTAATAAAGAATATTTTATACTTGAATTTTCTGGATTGTACGTCTGTACAATTACTTTACCTTTTTTTTTGCCCCTTCCAGCTCTTCCACCGACCTGAGTAATTAGCTGAAAGGTTTTTTCACTAGATCTAAAATCAGGTAAATTTAATGAAATATCTGCAGCAATTACACCTACTAGAGTGACATTTTTGAAATCTAATCCTTTTGCAATCATTTGCGTTCCAATAAGTATATCTGCTTCACCATCTTTAAAATCATTATAAATTTGCTCATGAGAATTCTTCTTTCTTGTAGTATCAAAATCCATTCTAATTGTTCTAGCATCAGGAAATTTAATTTTTATTTCTTCTTCTACTCTTTCAGTGCCTATTCCAAAATATTTAACATAATTACTCCCACATTTAGGACAAACTTTCAAAGCCTTATATCTTTTTCCACAATAATGACATTCTAGAAAATCTCCTTTACTATGATATGTCAAGGCAATATCACAATTCATACATTTAAATACAAAACCGCATTTTCTGCAAGATACAAAAGTAGAGAATCCTCTTCTATTTAAAAATAAAATGATTTGTTCTTTATTATTTAGTGCATTTTTCATTTCTTCAAATAGTTTTTCGCTAAAAATTGATTTGTTATTTTTCAGCAATTCCTGCCTCATATCAACTATATGTACTTCTGGCATAGCTGCACCATCTGCCCTATTATTAATAGTTAACAATTGAATTTCTCCCTTTAGGCATCTATAATAGTTATCAATAGATGGAGTTGCAGAACCCAATACTAACTTACATCCTTCTAAATTACACTTTAATTCAGCAATCTCTAAAGTGCTATATTTAGGATCACTATCTGATTTATAACTATTTTCATGCTCCTCATCTATAACAATAATTCCTAAGTTTCTAAAAGGAAGGAAAATAGCTGAGCGTGCACCGATTGCTACTTTTACTCCACCATTTTTTACTCTTAGCCATTCATCATATCTCTCTCCATCAGACAGTCTACTATGAAATACGGCTATATTCTTTCCGAACCTTCCCTTAAATCGTTCTACCATCTGAGGTGTAAGGGATATTTCAGGTACTAAAATTATAGATTCTTTTTCATTTTTAATCATTTCATTAACTAAGTTCATATAAATCTCTGTTTTACCGCTACCAGTAACCCCATGTACCAAAAATAAATTTTTATTTGAATTTAAAATATGATGTACAACAGAACTCTGTTCTTCATTAAGTTGTTGGGATTTATACTCAGAATAGTTTTTGGAGCTATATCTTTCTATAATAGTTTCTTCTGTTGATAACAACTTATGCTTAATCATTGTGTTTATTGAAGATAAAGATAGATTAAATAGTTTGCTGAGTTCGGATTTACTGTATATTCCATTATTATCTTGTACAATGTTATATATTTCTCTATAATTGCTCTTTAAATTTTCATCATACATTTCATTATTTACATAAATTAATTCTTTTGACTTTTTTCTTATTCCTTTTATTATGCCTGTTGGAATAAATACTTTTATACATTCTAAATAAGTGCATAAATATTTTTCTCTCATCATTTCAATTAGCTTAATATCTTTTTCACTAATAACTGTAAATTCTTCAAATACACTTGTCATTTCTTTTATTCTATTATGATTTTCGCATTCATTATATAATTGTAGTACAAAACCATCAATTATTTTATTTCCTCTACCAAATGGTACCTTTACCATACACCCAAGTTTTAATTTACCTACTAATTTATCAGGTATTCTATATGTAAAAATTTTATCTAAACTAATTGATTGGTTATTTACTATAACTCCTGCATATCTAAACACATACTTCACCCTTTTTTTATAAAGCTAAGTTATTGTAGAATTATAAGAAAAAAGCGCATTAGCGCTTTTCATTAATAATATTAAACAATTCTCTTGCAATCATTCGTTTGCTCATCTTACTAATTGAAATATTTCTACCATCTTTGCACAAGATATTTACCTTATTTTCATCACAAGCAAAGCCTGTATCATTACAGGTAATATCATTTGCAACTATGTAATCTAAATTTTTTCTTTCTAGCTTTGATTTTGCATTAGCTAAAAGATCGTTACTTTCTGCAGCAAATCCAACTAAAATTTGGTTTTGCTTTATTTCACCAATGGTTTTAAGTATATCTGTATCTTTTTCAAACTCAATCAATAAATCATTTTCAACTTTCTTAATTTTCTTATTTGAATATTTTTTAGGTTTGTAATCTGCTACTGCTGCAGCTTTTATTACAATATCTGAAGTTTCAAAATTTTCTTTTACCGCTTTTAACATTTCATGATTTTCTTTAATATTAATAACTTTCATTCCAAAAGGTTTATTTATATTACATGGGCCGCTAATTAATGTAACCTCAGCGCCTCTATCTCTTGCTTCTTCTGCTATTGCATACCCCATTTTCCCGCTAGATCTATTAGTGATAAATCTTACTGGATCCACAGGTGCAATAGTCGGACCTGCAGTAACAAGAACTTTTTTACCTTTTAAATCTTTAATATCATATACCTTACTAAGAGCAATTTCACTAATTAAAGTTGTATCTGCTAGTTTACCTGAACCGGTATCTCCGCAAGCAAGTCTTCCTTCTTCCGGCTCAATAAATTCATATCCAAAGGCCTTTAGTTTTCTAATATTGTCCTGAACAATAGGATTTAAGAACATGTTTGTATTAGCAGCTGGAGCAAATACTACCGGAGCCTTTGTTGCCATTATTGTGGTAGTTAGCATATCATCAGCTATTCCATTAGCAACTTTTCCCAGTACATTTACAGTAGCAGGAACTATCAGCATTAAATCAGCTTTTTTAGCTAATGAAATATGCTGAATTTCCCAAGCTTTTGGTTCTTCAAACATATCAACCACTACCATGTTTTGGCTTAGTGATTGGAAAGATAAAGGACTTGCAAACTTCGTAGCATGCTTAGTCATTATTACATGTACATCTACTCCAGCCTTTTTCAGCTTACTTATAATATCTAAGGCTTTATAAACTGCAATACCACCAGTAACCCCTACTACAATAGTTTTCTTGTCATTCATTTTATTTTATTCCTTTCGCCACTGACTCGTATATTACTTTCCCTTCATGAAGCTCATTAATAGCAAGAGTTAGTGGTTTTGAAGCTTCTTCTAATTTAATTTGAGCATCATCCCCATCAATTAATTGTCTTGCTCTTTTTGAAGTAACAATAACTAACGAATATCTATTATCAACTTTAGTTAATAAGTCAACAATGGATGGTTTAATCATATAATTGTTCATGTATTAGTCCCTCCTTCGATACAATGTTTTCTTGGATTCTTTCAACACTACATTTCTCTGCAATGATAATACTTTTAATTTTTTTTACTGCTTCTTCAATTTTATCATTTACTACAGCATAATTATACTTTGATACATAATTAATTTCCTTATAAGCAGATTTAAATCTTGTCATTAAGGATTCAGGAGTTTCACTTCCTCTTTTAATGATTCTATTTTTTAATTCTCCCATAGAAGGAGGAAGTATAAATATAAATACTCCTTTTGAATATGTCTCTTTCACTCTTAGAGCACCTTGTATATCAATTTCTAATATTACATCTTTTCCTTCTTCGAGTTTTTCAAGAACTTTAGACTTTGGAGTTCCATAATAATTACCATATACTTCAGCATATTCAAGAAAATCTCCTTGTTCAATCCTGTTAATAAAATTTTCTTTTTCTAAGAAATAATAATTTTGTCCTTCTACCTCACCTGCTCTTGGTATCCTTGTAGTTGCAGAGACAGATAACCAAAAATCACCACTATCTATCAATTCTTTGCATATTGTTCCTTTACCTGCACCCGAAGGACCAGATATTACTACTAGTAAACCAACCTTTTTATCAGTATCTGTCATTACTCTTCAACCTCATCAATTGTAACTTCACCTTTTGAAGTTAATCTATGAGCAACAGTTTCTGGTTGAACTGCAGATAAAATTACATGGTCACTATCTGTAATTATTACAGCTCTAGTTCTTCTTCCGTATGTAGCGTCAATTAGCATACCTCTATCTCTAGCTTCTTGTATAATTCTTTTGATAGGTGCAGATTCCGGGCTTACAATTGCTACAAGCCTATTTGCAGAAACTATGTTCCCAAATCCAATATTTATTAACTTAATACTCATAATTAGCCTCCCAAATTTTATTCTATATTTTGTATTTGTTCTCTAATTTTTTCTATATAGTTTTTAATATTTATAGTTAAATTAATTATTTCTAAATCACTTGACTTTGAAGTCATGGTATTAGCTTCTCTATTCATTTCTTGAACAATAAAATCTAACTTTCTGCCAATAGGCTCGTTTAACTGTAAGGTTTCTTTAAGCTGATTTAGATGGCTATAAAGTCTAATAATTTCTTCGTCTATAGCCGCTTTATCTGCAAAAATAGCAACTTCAGCTGAGACTCTAGCTTCATCTATAGTCCCTTTTTCTAGCAGTTCCTTTAATCTAGCAGCAAGTTTATTTTTATAATCTTCTACAACAAAAGGTGCTTTTTTTTCTATATTATATAATAGTTCTTTAATTTTATTACCATTAGATAAAATATCCTCTAATAATTTCAATCCTTCGGCTTCTCTCATGCTAGCAAGGCCAGCAGTAGCTTCGACTAGTGCATAGTTTAAGTTTGCCCAAACTTCTTCTAGGTCTTCCTCTTTTTTTTCTAATGAAACTACCTCTGGAAATTTTGCAATTAAAGATACAGAAATATCATTATTAACATTATATCTATCTCTTATTGTTTCTAAAACATTTAAATAGTTGTCAGCTAAAAGTTCATTAAATTTAACATTTAAGTCTTCTTTTCCATAAATGTTTTGATTGATAAATATATCTATTTTTCCTCTATTTATTCTTTCTTTTACAGCTTCTCTTACCTTATTTTCCAATGACATTAAGCTTCTTGGCATTCTAATATTAAAATCAAGGTATCTATGGTTCACACTTTTAATTTCAACTGTAAAGTTATTGGCATTTTCCTCTTTACTCACCGACCTACCAAAACCCGTCATACTCTTTACCATTATTATCATCCTTCCGCATTTAATCCTAGATTACATTAATTATACATAATCAGTAATAAAAATATCAAGTTTTATTTAGGTCAAGTAACATACTAACTATAATACCATATTTTTTATTATAATTAAATATATTAATTATATACCTTTAAAGACTGCAAAAATTTAATAATATGGCACTTATCTTTTGTAAGTGAAATTCTAAAATACCCCTCTCCAGAATCTCCAAAAGCATTTCCAGGAGTTACTATAATACGGAAATTTAATATTAATTCTGTGCAAAATTCTTCTGTAGTATACCCATTCGGTATTTTGCACCATAAATAAAAAGTTCTACTTTGATTGTAATACTGAATGTTTTTTTCTTTCAATATTTTTTCTGTTATACTTCTTCTTTCATCATAAACTCTTCTAATGCTTTCAATGTATTCTCTATTTATTAATAAAGCATTTATTGCAGCTTGTTGAATTGGTTTAAATTGACTTGAATCCACATTGCTTTTAACCTTTAACAAAGACTTTATAATTTCTCTATCTCCCACTGCAAATCCTACTCTAAAACCTGTCATATTGAAAGTTTTTGAAAAGGATCCAAATTCAATAACGTTCTTTCCTTTTCCGAATTGTAAGAGGCTTATTGGATTTTCCTTTTCTTTTACAATTTCATTATAGGCTCCATCATTACATAATATGATATCATTTCGCCAGCAGTAGTCTACTGCATATTTATAAAAATGTTCATCTGCAATGGCTCCAGTAGGATTATTAGGATAGTTAATTATCATGAGTTTAGAATTTTTTAAAATTTTTTCTGGTATAATACTAAAATTCATTTGAAAATTATTTTTATCCTCAAGAACTACCTTATATGGAATGCAACCCCACAAGTAGGAACAAGTTTCATATACCGGATATGCTGGATCTGGGACTATTACATAATCTCCAATGTTGCATATAGCTGGAATTAAATTACTTATCCCTTCTTTAGATCCTATTAAAATTATTATCTCATCTAATGTTAACCTTACTGAAAACACTTCCCTATAATATCTAATAATCTCTTTTTTAAGAGCTACTATACCATCATAAGGTGGATAATTGTTAAACCCATCAAATTTTAATCCTTCTACTATTCCTTGTATTATACTTTCATGTACTTTTAAATCTGGATCTCCAATCCCTAAATCAATAACTTCATACCCTTTAGAAGCAACCTCTTCTTTAATTTTTTCTAAAGTTTTAAAATGATATTCCTTAATCTTTGAAAGTCTATTATTTATCATTAATAGATCTCCTTACATAATTGTTTTAATTTATATTATTCAAATTAAAACTAGCGGGTTACTCTATTGAAATGTTAGGTTGTTACAACAATTAATAGATAAAGTTATTTACAAAAAAAGCGTTTAATTTCATAAGCTAGCTTTTAACTAATATAAAATCAAACGCATTTAATTCAATAATATTATTTTAATCCTATAGCAATGAGCTTTATTATAAACAATATAGCAAGAATATATATTACAATAGAAACTTTTTTCCTTTTGCTTTCATCCTTTGTAAATATATTATTAATAAAATTTAATACTGCATAAGACAATACTCCCAAAGTAAGTCCATCACCTATGCTGTAAGTTAAAGGCATTAAAGCTATAGTTAAAAAGGCTGGAACTCCTTCAGTAAAGTCAGTAAAATCTATTTTGGTCACATTTTCCATCATAAAGAAACCTACAATTATTAATGCTGGCGCAGTTGCACAAGCTGGAATTGCAATAAATAATGGTGAGAAAAACATTGCTATTAAAAATAAGATTCCGGTTATAATTGAAGTAAGTCCTGTTCTTCCACCCTCAGCAACACCTGCTGAGCTCTCCACATAAGTGGTTACAGTTGATGTTCCTATTAATGCTCCAAAAGTTGTACCAATTGCATCTGTAAGTAATGCTTTTCCAGCATTCTTTACTTTTCCTTCCTCATCAATCATTCCAACCTTAGATGCAACTCCAACTAATGTACCAACAGTGTCAAAAAAATCAACAAATAAGAATGTTAAGATTATTGTTATGAATGTCCAAATCTTACTAGGATCTGTTATATAAGAAAAATCTAGTTTAAAAGCAATGTCACTAAAAGACTCAAATTTAAATACTCCTTCTGGTATGTATATTTGATATGCTTCTGCTGCTAGCTTAGGATTTTTTAATGCGTATGCCCAAGCAATTATAGTACTAACAACTATACCTATAAGCAAAGCTCCCTTTACATTTTTTTTAGATAAAATTACAATCACAATAATTCCTATAGAAGCTATCACCACAGGTGGAGTTGTAAAATTCCCCATACCAACTAATGTTGCATCACTTTTGATCACTATACCAGCATTTACAAATCCAATAAACGCTATAAAAAGTCCAATACCTGCAGTAACAGCCAATTTTAATGTTAGAGGGATAGCATTTACAACTGCTTCTCTAATGTTTGTTAAAGATAAAATAATAAATATTATGCCTTCAATAAATACAGCAGTTAAAGCTACTTTCCAATCAATTCCTCTAGCTTGAACAACACTAAATGCAAAAAAAGCATTTAGACCCATTCCAGAAGCTAAAGCGAAAGGTAAATTGGCATAAATACCCATCAATATAGTTGTTAACCCAGCTGAAAGACATGTAGCAGTTAATATTGCTCCCTTAGGCATACCTGTTACCCCAAGTATATTAGGATTTACAGCAATTATATATGCCATGGCTAAAAATGTTGTAATCCCAGCTACAACCTCACGTTTAACATTAGTTCCATTTTCTTTTAATCTAAAAAAGTTTTCCATTCTATGTCCTCCTTTGAAAACTTAAGATAAGTAACGTTAACTATTTTAATTTTTTAATTAATTTTCGAATAGTTAACACAAAGGAGATATTAGCACATATAATTTTTACTGTCAACACGTAACGAAATTTTAGCGTATTAATATTATTCATCATTCGTAAAAATGTAAGTATATACAAAATATATCTATTAAATTACAATAACCAATATATAGATTATATATTGGTTATCAGAGAATTCAGCTATAGAATTATGCAAATCAATCCTCCATTGCCTTCATTTATTATTTTTTCTAAAGTTCTTTGTATTTTAACTTGAACATCTTCTGGCATTTTATATAATTTATTTTGCAATCCATCTTTAACTAAAACCTCTAAAGACTTTCCAAACATATTGCTTTCCCATATTTTTGAAGGGTCATTTTCAAATTGTTCTAATAAGGATTTTACCAATTCTTCACTTTCCCTTTCAGTTCCCATAATTGGTGAGATTTCCGCTTGAATATCTGCCTTTATTAGGTGTAGTGATGGTGCACTGGCTTTTAGCTTTACTCCATACCTAGTTCCTTGTCTAACTATTTCAGGTTCTTCTAATCTCATCTCATTTAATTGAGGCGAAACTAATCCATATCCTTTTTCCCGTACATCTTTTAAGGCATCTGATATTTTGTCGTACTCAAATTTCGCTTTACTCAAATCTTTCATAATATTGAGTAATTCATTTTCTCCACCAATATTTCTGCAACAAACTTCACTTAAAACCTTGTAGAACAATTCTGATTTAGGTCTTAATTCTAATCTTACATTACCTTCTCCCATGTTAATTTCATTTATTCTGGAGTCTTTTAAAAATTCAACATTTACTAAATTATCTAAAAATCCTTTAACATCTCTAACCCTGTATATATTATTACACATATCTTTAACTACACCCATAAAGTTATCCTTAAGCCAATGAGTGATTTCTAGTTTTTCTATCCATTCAGGCATATCTATATTTATCTCTTTTATAGGAAATTCTTTTAATACCCTGTCAAAAACATTTGTAATATCTGTTTCTTTCATATTAGCTATATCCATAGGTTGAACCGGCACATCATATTTTTCTTGAAGAGAACTTGCTAGTTCTAAAGTCTCTTGTGAATTTTGGTTTCTAGAGTTTAATATTATCACAAAAGGCTTCTTAATTGTTTTAAGTTCATTCACAACTCGCCCTTCAGCTTCTACATAATCCTCTCTGTTTATTCCTGTGATACTTCCATCAGTAGTAACTAAAATTCCAATTGTTGAATGTTCATTGATAACTTTTTTTGTTCCTATTTCTGCAGCTTCTTCAAAAGGAATTTCATAATCATACCAAGGAGTTGAAACCATTTTAGGCTGTTCTCCCTCAGCATATCCCAATGCAGCTTTTACTATATACCCTACACAATCAACCATTCTAACTTTAAATTTTGTTCCGCCATTTAAATCAATTTCAATTGCTTCATTAGGAATAAATTTTGGCTCTGTAGTATGAATAGACTTCCCTGATGCACTTTGTGGGAGTTCATCCTGTGCTCTTTGTTTTTTATAAGTATTTTCTATATTAGGAATTACCATGAGTTCCATGAACCTCTTAATAAATGTTGACTTTCCAGTTCTTACAGGACCAACGACTCCTACATATATGTCTCCCTGAGTTCTTTCTGCTATGTCCTTGTATATGTTAAAGTTTTCCAAAGTAAACCCTCCTACCTGTAACTTATTATTAACACTACATATATACTTCGAGATTTATTAAAATATTACAAAAAAATAATTAAAGTCAGTTAATTATAAAATAATTAGCTGACTTTAACTTAAATTTTACATTTCATCTTTTTTATCTCTTGACATAAGTTCATAAACTCCATACTTAGGATCCATTCCTTCAAATAGTACCTTATATAAAATATCTGTAATAGGCATAGATACTGCTAAACGTTCTTTTAAATTGTAGAAAGCCTTACAAGCCTTAATTCCCTCAACAACCATTCCAATTTCGCTACAAGCTTTTTCTAAAGTATATCCCTCTCCTATTAGAATACCTGCTCTTCTATTTCTACTATGCATACTAGTACAAGTTACAATTAAATCACCTATGCCAGCAAGTCCTCCGAAGGTTTCTTGTCTTGCTCCTAATCTTAGTCCTATTCTAGTAATTTCGCTCATACCCCTTGTCATTAACGCAGCCTTAGTATTATCTCCATAGCCTATACCATCAGATATACCTGCAGCTAATGCAATTATATTTTTTACAGCACCACAAATTTCAACTCCTACTATATCTTCATTTGTGTATATTCTAAATTTATTTGTCATGAATTTATCTTGAATTTGCTTTGCAATTTCAATGTTTTTAGAAGTTACAACAACTGTTGTAGGAATGTCTAATGCCACTTCTTCAGCATGACTTGGGCCTGATAAAACTACAACTGGATTATTTGGGATCTCCTCTTCTATTACAACGGAAAGCCTTTTTAGAGAATCTTCTTCTATTCCCTTTGCAATATTTACTATTATTATATCATCACTAATATAAGATTTTATCTTTCTGCTAATTTCTCTCACAGCATGTGAAGGAACAGCTATAACGATAATTTTACTATCACTTATAGCTTTTTCTAAACTGGTGAAGGCTGAAACATTTACTGGTATCACTACATGAGGCAAATATTTAAAATTCTCTCTTTTAATATTTATATCATTTACCACATCATTATCTCTAGCCCACACATTTATTTTATATCCTTTTTTAGCTAGCATAATACTCAATGCTGTTCCAAAGCTACCCCCGCCTATAAAAGAAATGTCCGACATTCTATTCCTTCCTTTCTCTAAATTCTAATTTGATTCCAGTTCCTGAAAAATCAAAGCTTTCTCTTAATTGATTTTCTAAATATCTTTTATATGAGAAATGTAATAACTCAGGATTATTTACGAAGAATATAAAAGTCGGTGGCTTTATTGTTACTTGGGTTACATAGTAAATTTTAAGTCTATTTATACCCACTATTGGAGGCTCCTTCATCATAACTGCTTTGCTTATTACTTCATTAAGCACTCCAGTTTTAACCCTTTTACAATAATTTTCATAGCATTCTTTAGCTAAAGTCAATACCTTGTTCACTCTTTGACCAGTTTTTGCTGATATAAATAAGTACTCAGCATAAGATAAAAATGATAATTTTTCACTAATAACATCTTTAAACTTTTTCATAGTTTTATCATCTTTTTCAATTAGATCCCATTTATTTACTACAATCATTATTGCCTTATTATTATCATGAGCAAATCCTATAATTTTTTCATCCTGTTCAGTAACACCTTGTTCTGCATCAATAATTAAAATACAAACATCCGCATTTTCAATTGCAGCTAAGGTTCTAACAGCACTATATCTCTCGATATGCTCTTTTATTTTGCTTTTTTTTCTAAGTCCTGCGGTATCCACTAAAATAAACTTGCCTACTTCATTTTCTAAATAACTATCTACAGCATCTCTAGTTGTACCTGGTATATTGCTAACAATATGTTTTTCTTCCCCCAATATTTTGTTTATCAAAGAAGATTTACCAACATTTGGTTTGCCTACTATAGCTAGCCTTACATATTCTTGTTCTTCCTCTGTATATTCTGTATTAGGGAACTTCGAAACAATCTCATCAAGCATATCTCCTAACCCTAATCCTTGAGAAGCTGAAATTGAAATAGGTTCTCCAATTCCCAAATTATAGAATTCATATATATTGTCGTCATAGTTTCTATTATCAATTTTATTTACAACAATTACAACTGATTTTTGTGCTTTTCTAAGCATTTGAGCAACTTCATTATCAGAATCAGTTAGCCCTTGCTTACCATCAACTAAGAAAACAACAACGTCAGCCATATCAATTGCTATTTGAGCTTGCCTTCTCATTTGAGAAATTATAACATCTTCACTTTCAGGTTCAATCCCACCTGTATCTATAATAGTGAACTTTTTATTTAACCATTCAGCTTCGGCATATATTCTATCTCTAGTTACTCCTGGCTTATCATCAACTATAGCTATTCTTTTCCCTGCTAATTTATTAAACAAAGTGGATTTTCCTACATTAGGTCTTCCCACTATTGCAACTAACGGTTTACCCATCTTTAATCCTCCTTACAATATTTATTTATAATATCAATTAAATCTTCACCTGTATAATCACAGACTAAAATTTTTCTATTTAATGTCTTTTCTAAATCATCTACTGTAGTATCATCAAGCATAATAAGTTCTTTATTGTCAGAAAGCTCATAGCCTTTTCTAAACATATTATCTGGTAAAATAATATGTTTTTGAAGATCAAAATCTTTCAACTGCTCAATGATATCTTTACCTGTTAATAGACCTGTAACAGTAATAGTGTTACCAAAAAAATTATTAATTATTTTTCTTACATTTATTTTCACATTCTTATTTTCATCCATAATTTTTTGAGCAGCATCAAATATTTCTTTATATGCTAAAGTTCCAGTTATTATTGTAAAGCTACCTTTTAATTTTGTATCTAGTTTCTCCAGTGACGATTCAATATTATTTCTAAATAACCTTACAACTCCTACGCCATCCTCTAATTGCTCAAATCCATTATAGAATTCTGTTTTGGGTACTTCTTTTTGGGCTAAAATATAGAATTCATCAGATAATCTTACAAAAGGCTGACCTATTAATTGGATGTATTTTTCCTGAAGTTTACTTATGTTATCAATTTCTACAGCAGCACTTTCTCTATTGAAAAGTTTTAGTTTTACTAATTTTTTTTCTTCTCTAAATTTAGTTACTCCTATTGGAACTGCAGCTACATTGTTTACGTATGGATATAATTTAAATAGATCTTCAATTGTATTAACAAGCTCATTTCCATCATTATACCCAGGGCATACAACTATCTGACAGTTAATATTAATCTTTGCATCTGCAAGTCTTTTAAGTCTATGGTATATGTTACCAGCAAATCGATTATTCATCATCCTGCATCTAACTTCAGGTGTAGTACTATGTACAGAGATATTAATTGGACTGATTCTATATTTTATAATTCTGTCTATATCTTCATCACTCATGTTTGTCATAGTAATAAAATTACCTTGTAAAAAAGACAATCTCGAATCATCATCCTTGAAATATAAAGTCTCTCTCATTCCGTCTGGCAACTGATCAATAAAACAAAAAATACATTTGTTGTGGCAATTCATAGGTTTATCCATCATAGGATCAGCAAACTCTATACCCACTTCTTCGCTATATTCTTTCTCAATCTCTATTTCCCAAACTTCCTCATTGGGTTTTTTCACTTCTAGAACTATAAATTCATCAGAAATTAAGTATTTATAGTCTATTATATCTTTAACTTCCGAGCCATTAATACTAATTAGGATATCTCCTTCTTCAATACACACTTCTTCCGCAATGCTCCCTGAGAGTACCTTTGAAATTTTATTAAGCATTTTTACCTCCGATACATTTTTCCAAATGTTTGCTCATTAAAATATCTTATCATTAATAATATTATTACGTCAAGTTTAGACAAAGTAATTATTTACTCAGTTATACTATTCATTAACATAAAATTAAAAACAGCCATTTTAGGCTGTTTGATTAATAAAATAAATTGCAATTTATTTTATGTACCAATTATTCATTTAAGTCAATTTGATCTCCAGTTACAATATAAATTGTCCATTCGCATATGTTTGTAACATGGTCTGCAATTCTTTCTAAAAATTTACCTGCAAGTATAAACTGTGTTGCTTGTTCAATCTTAGTATTATCTTTAGTCATTACTGATATCATCTCTACAAATATATTCTTATATAGCTTATCTATAATATCATCTCTTCTAGATACTTCATATGCCTTTTCTAAATCTCTTTCAACATATGCATCTAATCCATCTCTTATCATAGCACTAACAATTTCGCCCATTTCAGGTATGAATACCAATTGCTTAATGTATACTTCATCCTTTAATCTTCTTGTTATTTTTGCAATATCTACAGCATGATCTGCCATTCTTTCTAAATCTGTTACTAAATTTATGCATGTAAAAATAAATCTTAAATCAGTTGCTATTGGTTGCTGCATAGCAATTAACTTTATACTTTTATTTTCAATTTCTTTCATTAAATTATCAACTATATCATCATTTTTTATAACTTCTTCAGCAATCTCTACATTTTGTTCAGCTAAAGATTTAATACATAAATGAATCTGCTTTTCTACTACACTTCCCATTCTTAAAATATGGTTATGTAGCTCGTTAAGTTCCATTTCAAATACTTTTCTTGCAGACATAAAAACACCATCCTGTTTTTAAAATTTTTTTATTTATATAAAATATTATTAACCAAATCTACCAGTGATATAATCTTCAGTCCTTTTGTCCTTTGGTTTGTAGAAAATATCCTCCGTTTTTCCTGACTCTACTATTATACCATTATAAAAAAAGGATGTGTTATCTGAAATTCTTCCTGCTTGCTGCATATTGTGAGTAACAATTACTACAGTATAATCCTTTTTTAGTTCATCCATTAACTCTTCAATTTTAAGGGTTGAGATAGGGTCTAATGCAGATGTAGGTTCATCCATCAATATAACCTCTGGTTCAACAGCTAAAGTTCTTGCAATACATAACCTTTGTTGTTGACCACCTGATAAGCCTAAAGCACTCTTCTTAAGTCTATCTTTTACTTCTTCCCAAAGTACTGCCCCTTTTAAGCTTTTTTCAACAATTTCATCTAGTTTTGCTTTGCTTTTGATACCGTGTATTCTTGGACCATAAGCAATATTATCATAAATACTCATTGGGAATGGATTAGGACTCTGGAAAACCATTCCTACTTTCTTTCTTAATTCAATAACATCATAATCAGAGGATAATATATTTTTTCCCTCATAAATTATTTCTCCATCAATTTTTACTGATTCAATTAAGTCATTCATTCTATTAACACATCTTAAAAATGTTGATTTTCCGCATCCAGAAGGTCCTATAAATGCAGTAACTGCATTTTTTTGTATATCCAGATTAACATCATTTAATGCTTGTTTACTTCCATAAAATAAATTTAAGTTTTTCACTTCAATTATATTCATATTGCATCCTCCTTATTTAGTTCCTGCATATCTTTCGTATATTTTCTTTCCTATCATTCTTGCAAATATATTGAACGAGAGCACCATTACTATTAATACTGCGGAAGCACCATTTGCTATTTTGCTTGCATCTGGAACTACTCCTTCAGAATTTAGTTGCCATATATAAACAGCTAAAGTTTCTGCAGGTCTAAAAATATTAAATGCAGATCCATCACTAATATGTACAATTGGAGCGCTCATACCAGCTGTATACAGCAAAGCTGCAGCTTCTCCAAAGATTCTTCCAGCTGCTAATATAATCCCTGTAAGAATTTGTGGTATAGCTGAGGGTAATATTACTTTCCTAATTGTCTGCCATTGAGTTGCACCTAATCCTAAACTAGCTTCTTTTACTTTTTTTGCAGCTTCAGTTATTGAGGTTTCACTAACCCTAGTCATTGATGGTAGATTCAATATTGTAATTGCTAGGGCACCTGAAATTATTGAATAACCCCAGCCAGTCATATTTACAAAAACTAGCAATCCAAATAGTCCAACTACAATAGATGGAAGAGATGCCATAGTTTCAATACATAAACGAATTATATCAAGCATTTTACCTTCCTTTGCATATTCAGATAAATATATTCCTGCACCTACTCCTATAGGAACAGTAATTATCAATGAAATTACAAGCATATAGAAAGAATTAAATAAATGAAGTCCTATACCTCCTCCAGCTTGGATAGACGGTGTTCCAAAAAGAAATTTAGGGTTTATCCAATGCCTCCCTTTAAACAAAATTAAAGAAATTAGACTTACCAGTAATAAAACTACAAGTGCTGAAATTATGTATAAAATTATTGTTGCTAACCTATCTTTTTGTTTTGAATTCATTATGATTCACCTCTTTTTCCAATGGCTCTTATTATTAATATAAATATAAATGAAACTACTAGTAATAAAAATGATAATGACCATAAGGCATTGTTCCACTCACTTCCAAAAATAGTATTAGCCATATCCATTGTAATAATACTAGTTAGGGTTGAGGTTGTATCATATATACCTTGTGGAATTTTGATGGAATTTCCTATAACCATTTGCACAGCTAAAGCTTCACCAAAGGCTCTTGCAATTCCTAGTACTACTCCTGTTAATATTCCATTTTTAGCTGCTGGTACAATTACTTTAATAATTGTTTGCCACCGGGTAGCTCCTAGGCCATAGGAAGCTTCTATATATTGTCTAGGTATTGTCTTTATTGCATCCGATGCAATACTTGTTATTGTAGGAAGAATCATTATACTTAAAACTAGTATTCCTGCAATTAAACTAAATCCTATGCCTCCAAATGTAAGCTTTAAGGCTGGCACTAATATAGTTATTCCTATCCACCCATATACAACCGAAGGGATTCCTACAAATAACTCCATAGCAGGTTGAAGAATTCTTGAACCTAATTTAGGGGAGATTAAATTCATAAAAATAGCTAATGCAATACTAATTGGTGCACTAATTAGTACAGCACCAACAGAAACTATTGTTGAACCTAACAAAAATATCAACGCACCGAATTTAGGTATTTCTGCATCTGGTTTCCATTCAGAATTAAATAAAAATTTTACTAAAGAATGTCCATCCTTTATAAAAGTGGTAAGTCCCTTAGAAGCTACAAAAAATATAATTGCTAATGTTAATATTACAATTAAATAACCACAAATAGTAGAAAAAGTTCTACCAATGTATTCGTTTCTTATTCTGTTAAGCTTACTGTTTTTATTCATCATACCTACTCCATATTACATATTTTTTAAACAAACTAAGACCAGTTGCGAAATTTACCACAACTAGCCTTTGTTGCTTAGTTATTTTTTATTGTGCTTTTAACTCACTTGCTGATATATAGCCTTGGCTCTTTATTATAGCTTTAACATCATCTGATGCCATGTAATCAAGGAAAGCTTTAGCTAAACCTGTAGGTTCACCTTTAGTATACATATGTTCAAAAGACCAGAAAGGATATTTTCCCGCAGAAATATTTTCATAAGTTGGCTCTACACCATCGATCTTTAATAACTTCATTCCTTTTTTAGCTTCTTCATTTACGAAGTAAGATAAAGCTAAGTAAGATATAGAACCTTTAGTTGCTTCAATTGATTTTTGCACAGCTCCACTTGAATCTTGTACTGTTCCTAAACCATCTGCTTCAGATTTTTTATCCATTACAGTTGTAATAAATGTTGCTCTAGTACCAGAAGATTTTCCTCTGTTTACTACTTCTATTTTAAGATCATCTCCACCTACTTGTTTCCAGTTAGTTATTTTTCCAGTAAAAATGTCTTGTATTTGTTGCTTTGTTAGAGAATCTACTTTTACTTCTTTATTTACTACCATAGCAAAACCAATTCCACATACTTTATGGTCTACTAGTTGTTTAAGTACATCTGCTTCCTTAATTTTATCTTCCGCAGGCACGTCAGAATTTCCTATTTGTACAGCTCCAGATGCAACTTGTGAAAGTCCAGTACCACTTCCACCACCTTGAATATTTATTTGGGCTTTAGTGTTCTTTTGCATAAACATATCAGCTGCCGCTTTTGCTAGTGGTTGTAATGCAGTTGATCCTGATGCTGTAATAGAACCACTTACTTCTTCTGTAGTTTTTCCCTCAGTTTGAGTTTTAGAAGTATCTTCTTTCTTTGTATCACTGCTTCCGCATCCAACTAAAGCTCCTCCTACAAGAGTAATTGCTAAAGCTGCAACTATCATCTTAATTGATTTTCTTTTCATTAAAAAAACCCTCCATTCAATTATATACGATTTTCTATTTCGTCATCACAATAAATATATTATCTTATGAAAGTTAACCTAGTATTATACTAATGTTAATTAAAATTTACATTTAGTAATACTTTAATTATTTTCTCCTTCTTCAATAATAGTATCCATAAATATATCTAATAAAATGGACTTTAAATTAAAATTACTTATTTTAAAGGGATACAAACAGTAAATTTCGTTCCTTTTCCAACTTTACTTTCAACAAATATTTCACCTTTAAAAGATAAAATTATATGTTTTACTATAGCTAACCCTAAGCCAGTGCCCCCTCTTGCTCTAGATCTTGCTTTATCTACCCTATAAAATCTTTCAAATAATCTAGGAATATGTTCTTTTGGGATACCTACTCCAGTATCTTCTATCCAAATAATACATTTTAAATCTTCACTCTTAGCTCCAATTTTAACTAAATCTCCTTCTTCTGAATATTTTATTGCATTATCAATTAGGTTTATTAGCATCTGTTTAAACTTATCTTTATCACCAACTACAACTGGATCTCCTTCAGTAAATATCTCTAATGAAATATCTTTTTTATCTGCTGTATTTATCATTAAATTATATACATCAGTAAGTAACTGAATTACATCAATATCTTCTTTTACTTTAAATTCCTTATGCTGTTCTATATCAGATAAAGTTAAAATATCACTAATTAGCCTTGTTAGCCTATCTGTTTCATCATCAATAATGTCTAAAAATTTCTCTCTTGTAACTGAATCTTCAACATACCTTAAGGTTTCTGCAAAGCCCTTAATAGAAGTTAAAGGAGTTTTCAACTCATGTGAAACATTAGCTACAAATTGACTACGCATATTTTCTAGCTTTCTTATATCAGTTATATCTTGTACTACTGCTACAGTTCCAATATGTTCTTTTTCACTGATAATGTCCGCTGTCTTAACCTTTAAAACCCTTCTTTCAGGCCATAGAATTATAATCTCTTTATTTTCCTCACTGGTTTTAAATACTTTTTCTAGCTCATAATCTCTTATGTTATCCATGAAATTTTCACCAATAATATTTTTTTGTACACCAAAAATTTTCTCTGCATAGGGATTTATAAGAATAACTCTATAATTTCTATCAACTGCAATTACTCCACTGTCCATACTTTTTAAAATCGCCTCTAACTTATTTTGTTCTCCAATTGAGTCCTTTAATGTTTCATGAAGTCTATCTGCCATTCTATTAAAAGTTTTGGCAAGTTGACCAATTTCATCATTGGAATTTATGCTAACTCTTCTATCAAGTTCCCCTTTAGCAACCCTTGAAGTTATAAACTCCAAGTCTTTAATCGGTTTTACAATTATATGGGACAATTTTGAAGAAAAAAATATTGAAATTCCAAAAACTATTGATAAAACTAAAAAGTAATAATGAAGGTATTTTCCCTCAAAACCGGTAATTACCTCAATTGGCATTGAACTTCTTATTATATATCCATCTCCAAAAGCAGTAGCAAAATAAATCATAGTTTTCTTTAGAGAGTTACTATACCTCGCACTGTATGCATTACCATATCTTCTTGCCTCCAAAATCTCCTTTCTATCGTTATGATTATCCATATTTTCTAGATCTGCATGGGATTCTTCAACAACAACTCCATTCTTATCTATTAAAGTTACTCTAAAGTCAGAATTTCTAAAAGTTTTAAAATATGTATCTAAATTTGAAATTAAATTGTTGGAAATCAAGTTTATACAAATTTCATTATTGTTTTTAAGCCTCTTTTTTGTACTTTCTTCATGTTGAAAATTTAATATAGTCATGTACAATGCAGTAACCAAAGCTAAACTTAAAATTATAGTACTTAAAATAGATAACATAAGCTTATTTTTCATCTTCATATTATTCACCTTGATTAAACCTATATCCAATACCTCTTATGGTTTCAATATATTTAGGGTTTTTATCATCATCCTCTATTTTCTTCCTCAAATGTCTTATATGAACATCAACGGTTCTTGTTTCCCCGATATATTCATATCCCCACACTTTATCCAAAAGGAAGTCCCTAGTCATTACTCTTCCCTTATTTTTAATTAGCACTTCTAATAATTCAAATTCCTTAAGTGTTAAATCTACCTTTTCTTCACTTTTTATAACTTCATGTTTATCAAAATCAATAGAATTATTTCCAAATTTAAATATCTTTTCAATGTTCTGTTGTTTAGTTCTTCTTAAAACCGCCTTTGCTCTTGCAATTAATTCTCTTATTGAAAATGGCTTAGTTAAATAATCATCTGCCCCTAATTCTAATCCTAGAATTTTATCTAATTCTTCACCCTTTGCAGTTATCATTATTACTGGAGTATTAGAAATTGAGTTGTCTTTACGTATCTCTTTGCATACATCATATCCATCCATCCCTGGCAACATTAAATCAAGAAGTATTAATTGAGGCAATTCTTTTCTTGCAATCTTTAGAGCCTCTATTCCATCACCTGCACATATAGTTTTATAACCATTGTTTTCTAAATTGAATTTTATAAGTTCTCTTATATGTTCTTCATCATCAACAATTAATATTTTTTCTTCAGCCATTTCCATAGCCTCCTCATTTACTATATAAGTATTTTATCTTAAAAATATAAAAGAAAACATTCTACCTTCTTTATTAGAAGATTTTCTGTAAGAATATAACTCTAATTCATTATTACAGGAGGTACATTTATTTACTAAATGTATTTGATTAAGTTCTATTTCAATTGACTTAAATTGATTTATTATACAATCCTGTAAACTTAAATTTCTGTTGTTAATAATTTTTTCTTTACTAAAATCCTTGCTTTCAAGAAATTTTTCTATTAAATCTACACCTACTTCATAACAGCATTTCATGTTATGAGGTCCAATATAAATAGATAGATTTTTCAATTCACTTTTGTAAGTTTTTTTCATTTTTTCAATGCTTTTAAGTACAATACATCCTAAGGTTCCTTTCCAACCGCTGTGGACAGCAGAAACTGCTTTATGGACCTTATCATAAATAATTATTGGAACACAATCTGCTGTAAAAATACCCACAGCTACGTCTCTTTCATTTGTCATAATAGCATCGCCTTGCATTATCTTACCATCATAAATATGGACTATATCACTGTGTATTTGTTTTAAATAACCTACATCCTTTAAGTTAAACCACTCTTTTAGTTTATTTATATATTCTATACCATTATGATTATTAGGATTAAAATTCAACCCTCCTTCTGCAGAGGAAAAATATATTTCAGCCTCATGATCCTGAAATTTTATAAATTTATAAGTATCATCCACTATAATTAAATTTGATTCAACCATATCTATCTCCTTAATAATATTTTAACATCAAACTATTAATTAAATTATATTGTGTTAAAAGACTTAACTTTATTAACTATATTTTAACATAATAAAAATGCCCTATACTTAATTAGAGCACTTTTTTATTTGACATTAAATTTTTAATTTCCTCAATAAAAGTATTGATATCTTTAAATTGTCTATATACAGATGCAAACCTAACATATGACACTTCATCAATCTTTTTTAATTTTTCCATAACTAATTCCCCAATTAATTCTGATTTTACTTCTGATAGCATCTCGTTACTCAATTTCTTTTCTACTTCTTCAGCGATTTCTTCTATTTGTATTCTAGATACAGGTCTCTTCTGACATGCTATTATCAAACCATTAATTATTTTTGATTTATCAAAGTACTCCCTATTAGAATCTCTCTTAATTACTAATATTGGAATATCATCCACCTTTTCATAAGTAGTATATCTCTTATTACAGAAAAGACACTCCCTACGCCTTCTAATAGCCTTATGGTCCTCTGTTGATCTAGAATCTACAACCTTACTTTCTTCAAAACCACAAAACGGGCACTTCAAAATATCACTCCTCACTTGTACAAACAAATTTCCTTTTTTAAATTATACTATCAATGAATAAATATTACTACTATTTATTATGTATTACTTATTATCCAGATTAACTAAAATAATATCTGTGCCTATCTTTGTAATCTTGTCCCATTCAATTTCAAAATCATTACTTTTAGAAAACCAACCATTTTTTTCTCTTGGTATCAATATTGACATTATTTTATACTCATTACATTCAATTACTAAATCTTTAATATATCCTAGTTTTGTTCCAGTGCTTATATCTATAACCTCCATCATTTTCAAGTTATTAATTGAATAAAACTCCATTTGTATCAATTCCCCTTTCCAATTATTCTCTACATTATATGAGTAATCTATTGTATATATTATAAAAAAGTAATAAAGAGCCCTAAGGCTCCTTATACATGTTTTCTCATATGTTTTAAAGCGGTTTTTTCTAGACGGGAAACTTGTGCCTGAGAAATTCCAATTTCATCTGCTACTTCCATTTGTGTACGTCCTTGAAAAAATCTCATATTTAAAATTAATTTTTCTCTATCATTTAATCTCTTCATAGCTTCTTTTATTGATATGTTTTCAATCCAACTATCATCGATGCTCTTGCTATCACTAATCTGGTCCATTACATAAAGAGCATCACCCCCATCATGATAAATTGGTTCAAATAAAGAAACCGGATCTTGTATAGCATCAAGGGCAAATACAACATCTTCTCTTGGAATATTTAATTCCTTGGCTATTTGAGCTACTGTGGGTTCCTTATTTTCTTTATTTACTAACCTATCTCTAACCTGAAGGGCTTTGTAGGCTATATCTCTAAGAGATCTACTAACTCTAATAGAATTATTATCTCTTAAATATCTTCTTATTTCACCTATTATCATAGGGACTGCATATGTGGAAAATCTAACATTCTGACTTAAATCAAAGTTATCAATAGCTTTTATGAGTCCTATGCATCCTACTTGAAATAAGTCATCCACATTTTCTCCTCTATTATTGAATCTTTGGATAACACTTAGTACTAGTCTCAGATTACCCCTAATAAATTTTTCTCTAGAATCATCATCACCATCCTTCATTTTTAATAATAATTCTCTCATTTCTTTCTCTTTTAATATGGGTAGTTTTGAAGTGTTTACTCCACAAATTTCAACTTTGTTTATCATCATAGTATCATCAGCTCCCTAACGTAGTCACATTTTAATTATCTCCTAGGGAGTGTTCTTTTATACTATGTACAATCTATACCAATTTACTTATTTCTTTTTTTAATCTTCTTATAATTCTTTTTTCCAATCTTGAAATATACGACTGGGAAATTCCTAAAATATCTGCTACTTGCTTTTGAGTTTTTTCTCCTTTACCCGTTAATCCAAATCTTAATTTAATTATTTCTTTTTCTCGTTCACTTAATTTCTTCATAGCAAAAAGTAATAGCTGTTTATCTACTTCATCTTCAATTAAATTATATACTATATCATTATCAGTTCCCAAAATATCGGATAGTAACAACTTATTTCCATCCCAATCAGTATTTAATGGTTCATAAAAGGAAATTTCAGCTTTTACTTTATTATTTCTTCTAAGATACATAAGTATTTCATTTTCTATGCACCTAGAAGCATAAGTTGCTAGTTTTATTTTCTTTTCAGGATCAAAGGTATTAACAGCTTTAATTAAACCAATTGTTCCTACAGAAATTAGATCTTCAACTAAAACACCAGAATTCTCGAATTTTCTTGCTATATAAACTACAAGTCTTAAATTTCTCTCAATAAGAACTGTTCTAACACTGTCATTTCCTTCCATTATTTTCTGCACTAAATCTTCTTCCTCTTCTTTAGATAAAGGTGGTGGCAAAGCATCATTACCACCAATAAAATAGATGCTTTTATAAAAAAACTTAAATTTTGAAAATATCCTATTAGCCAAAATGCGTACAAACTCCAATGATTGTGCACCTCCTACAAAATTCCCCTAGATAATAAAGCATTATACTCATTAATACTGCTCAATTTACTTTCACAAAAACCAATAATCACTTGTCTTTCAAAACTCTCATTTTTATCGTGTATTTTAATGTATTCTGGCTTAAAGCCTTCCATATTATTATTCGTACCGTTTACCACCCTGTATGGTATTATATACTTGTTGTAAATTTTCACAGGCATATTTTCAAAAATACCTTTTTCAAGTATCATTACAGGTAAATTCGTCCCCGGCTCTCTTAGTTCATTCCCTGTATCCAAAAATGCTTTTACTCTAGTAGAATTTTTATGGGTTATAATATCAACATCGTAAATCAGGTTACACACCTGATTTCTATCTCTTAAATAAATAATTGTCCTATGTAAAATGATATAAACTAGCATTAGTGCTGCCAGTATATTTTTATAAGAAACACTACTAATTATTAATTCCACATAGTTATTGCCATTAACTTCTATAAACAAGCAAAAACCTGCTAATAACATTGCATAAAGGATGAAAACAATGGTAGCTTTTAAAATAAAAAAAAAATTTTTAATATTATAAAACGAAATCCATATAATAGCTATGGAAAAGAAAATTTTAAAAGGCAAGGAAACCAAGTATGTTTCGTTCATAAATACTGACAATAGAGCATATATAACACCTAGAATCCCTCCAAACCATATTTGATGCATTTTAAAATTAACTCTTAAGGTTTGTGAAGTAACATAAATCAGAAATACATCTACAATAAAATTTTGTAATACAAATACATCTAAATATAATATCAACTCCTTTCCCCCTTTTCACATCCTTAAGAATAATTATATATATATTTTTTTCAAAATTTTGTCATTTCTTATTATTTTTTATTTTTTTTATTCTTCACTTTTTACCATCAAACACCAATTAATTCAATAAAAAAAGAATGCTATCAGCATCCTTTTTTTATATCTTAGTCTATTAATTTATTTGTTATATCTTCTTAAAAATGCAGGTACCTCTAAGTTAGCTTGATCAAATTCACGAGTAGCCGCAGCTTCATGTTTTGCAGCTCCTTCTTCTAAAGGACCTTGATTTTTTTCTAACTTTCCAAAAGATTTTTCTTTTGTTGTATCCTTAAACTCAGAAAGTTTTTCTTCAAATCCAGTAGCAATAACGGTAATTCTTATTTCATCTTTTAGATTCTCATCAATAACAGCACCAAAAATAATATTTGCATCTGGATCTGCTGCCTCTTGAACAATTTCAGCTGCTTCATTTATTTCAAGTAACCCTAAGTCAGGTCCGCCGGTTACATTTAATAATACACCTGTTGCTCCAATTATAGATGTTTCTAAAAGAGGGCTAGAAATTGCCTGCTTAGCAGCATCCTTTGCTCTATTATCACCATTACCTTTACCTACTCCCATATGAGCTAATCCCTTATCTAACATAATAGTTCTTACATCAGCAAAGTCTAGGTTTACTAGACCTGGAATTGTAATAAGATCGGAAATACCTTGTACACCTTGTTTTAAAACATCATCAGCATATTTAAAAGCATCTTGTAAGGAAGTCTTTTTATCAACTATTGCCAATAGTCTTTCATTAGGTATAGTTACTAAGGTATCAACTGTATCCTTTAAATTTTTGATCCCCATTTCTGCATGAAGCATTCTTTTTCTTCCTTCAAACGGGAAAGGTTTTGTAACAACTCCTACTGTGAGTATCCCCATGGATTTTGCAATTTCCGCAACAACCGGAGCTGCTCCAGTCCCTGTTCCTCCACCCATTCCAGCTGTAATAAATACCATATCAGCGCCTTTAATTGCTTGGGATATTTCGTCTTTACTTTCCTCTGCAGCCTTTCTACCTATTTCAGGATTAGCACCAGCTCCAAGACCTTTAGTAAGTTTGTCTCCAATTTGAATTTTTTGGCATGCTTCCGATACAGCAAGTGCTTGCTTATCTGTATTAATCCCAATAAATTCAACGTTTTTTAAGCCGGCTTTAATCATCCTATTAACTGCATTGTTGCCACCACCACCACAACCGATTACCTTTATCTGGGCAAATTGTTGTACATCAACATCAAAATCTAGCACAATAATACCTCCTTGCTAAAAAAAATCCGTAAAGAAATCTTTTATTTTTGATAAAAAGCCTTCTTTTCGTTCTTTTATATTTTCTTTTATTTTCAAATTATTTACATTTGCATTAGATTTACCCTTTGGAACATGGACATTTTTATTTATTTTTAAAGTACTAATTATATCATTTATTGTTCCTACAACAGTTGCATACACAGGACTTGAAGTACCAGTATACTTAGGTGTTCCGATTCGTAAAGACTTGTCCAAGACTTTAGATGCAAATCCTGTAATTCCTTTAAATAAAGCCAATCCTCCACCTACAATTACTATACCTGAGATTTCATTATCAAAATTACTTTCCTTAAGTATTTGTTTTACATAGTATAATATTTCTTCAGTTCTAGCTTCAATTATTTCATTTAAATACGATAAATATACGTCTTTAAGTTTATCATACCCTGCATTAACTTTAATTATTATGTCATTTTCATTGGTTGTTCTTTCTAAATCACCATATTTAATTTTTAATTTTTCAGCTTCAACAAAAGGTATTTTTAAACAAATTGCAATGTCATTTGTTATATTATCTCCACCTAAAGGAATCATGTTAGTATAGCAAAGGTTGCCATCCTTATAAATAGATACATCTGTAGTCTGAGCACCTACATCTATGAAAGCCACCCCTATATCCAATTCTTCTTTCTTAGAAACTGCCTTTGAAATAGCCTGCTGTTGAAGTACTTCTCCTGCAATATTTAACCTTGCTCTATTTACGCTTTTTCTTAAATTATTTATTACTGTGCTTTTAGCGGTCACTACCTGAGCATCCACTTCAAGCCTCATACCACTCATGCCGATAGGTTCAACAATATGTTCATATCCATCTACTATGTACTGCTGAGGCACAACACCTATTATCTCTTTATCAGAAGTAACAGAAATCAGTTTCGCGGCCTCTATTACCCTAATTACATCATTTTCTTTAATTTCTTTATCATCAGAAGAAACTGCAACAATTCCTTTATTCCAGGTTAGCTCACTTACTCCAGAGGGCAAGGCTAAGTATACCTCTTCCATTGATGCATCTACCATTCTCTCTAAATTAGAAATACACTCTAATATAGATTGAGAAGTGCTATCTATATCAACTACCACTGATTTTTTTACACCTGAACATTTTACCGAGCTTATACCAATGATTCTTACTTCACCATTACTATCAATTTTACCAACAGCACCGTATACATTAGATGAACCGATGTCAAGCCCAACTATATAGTCATGCATTAGGATTCCCTCCTTTACAGAGTACCTCTATCTATAATTATATTCAACAGAAAGATGTTTTTCCCTTTAAGTTTAATTAAATATTTTATACACCAATAAAAATTCGAGCAAAATTAACAATAAAATTGATTAAATTCAACTTTTTTCCAACGACTATTTAAGTCCGTTCCTATTTATTTTAACATAAATATTTAAACTATACTACATTTTTCTGCATTTAATAGATAAATTAGACTCTGAAAAAATATTTATATTAGATTCCTATCATCCTTTTTAACATTTCTTGATCAACTGAATAAGTTAATGCATCCTCCTTTGATATTAACCCATTTTTATATAATTCCACAAGACTCATATCCATAGTCTTCATTCCATATTTATTTCCAGTTTGTATAGAAGATTGAATCTGATGAGATTTTCCTTCTCTTATTAAATTCTGAATAGCTGAATTAATTATCATAATTTCAAATGCACCAATTCTGCCTTTTTCGTCAACTCTTGGCACTAATTGCTGAGAAATAATGCCTTGAAGAACAGCAGATAATTGTATTTTAATCTGTTGTTGTTGATATGGAGGGAAAACATCTATTATTCGATCAATGGTCTTAGCCGCTCCTATAGTATGCAATGTAGATAAAACTAAATGTCCAGTTTCTGCAGCAGTTATTGCAATGGAAATAGTATCTAAATCTCTCATTTCTCCTACTAAAATTACATCTGGGTCCTCTCTTAGTGCAGCTCTTAGGGCAGCTTGATATGATTTTGTATCTCTTCCTACTTCCCTTTGATTAATAATAGATTTATTATGTTTATGTAAAAATTCTACTGGATCTTCAAGAGTAATTATATGTTCTGCTCTTGAACTATTAATTTCGTTAATCATGGCTGCTAAGGTACTGCTTTTACCACTTCCAGTTGGTCCAGTTACAAGAACTAACCCTCTTTGTTTTTGAGTAAGTTCTTTTACTACTGATGGCAGTTTAAGATCACTTAAAGTTGGTATTTTAGGTGCTACTGATCTAATGGCTGCCGCATGGCTTCCTCTCTGCTTATAAACATTCACTCTGAATCTTCCAACTCTTGGAACAGATATAGATGTGTCCATCTCTCCATTTTTATCATATTCATCAAATAAATCTCCTAATAATTCTTTCGCATAAGTCTCAGTATCACTAGAATTTAATTTGTAATTACCAAAGGTAGTTAGCTTTCCGTTTATTCTTAAGATTGGCGCTGTACCAACAGTAAGATGTAAATCAGAGGCATTTTCATTGAATGTTTTTTCCAATAATTCGCTTAAAGTTATCAAAATTTATCCTCCTAATATATGTTAATATATCTTAAATACTAGTTACATTTTATATTAATACGTAATTTAATAGTATACATATATATTTCGTAACAAATAATTAATATTTTATACCTAATTCTATTTAAATTTAAAAAAGTTGGCTAAGTAGCCAACTTTTTTAATTATTCTTTATTATTAAATCCCTTATACATTTTTTTCAAAGCCCTTTTTTCAATTCTGGAAACATAAGATCTGGAAATTTGTAATAATGAAGCTATCTCCCTTTGTGTTTTAGGCTTTCCATCAGTTAAACCGTACCTCATTTTAATTATTATTTTTTCCCTATCTGTTAAACAGATATTTATTTTATCGTATAGTTTTCTTACTTGTATTCTATTTTCAACTACCTCAATTACAGAGTCTTCCTCACTACTTAGCACATCCATTAACGAAATTTCATTTCCTTCCTTATCCACCCCTATTGGATCTTGAAGATAAACTTCATTCTTTATTTTTTTTGTATTTCTTATGAGCATCAATATTTCATTTTCAATACACCGTGCTGCATAAGTAGCTAACCTAGTTCCCTTTGAAGTATCAAAAGAATCTATTGCTTTTATTAATCCCACAGTTCCAATAGAAATTAAATCATCCATATCCTTATGAGGATAAGAATACTTTTTTACAATATGGGCTACAAGTCGAAGATTTCTCTCTATAAGAATACCCTTAGCTAAGCTATCCCCTTCTTTAAATTTCTTTAAGTAATATTTTTCTTCCTTTTCATCTAGCGGTTGAGGAAATGAAGTACCATTGCTAACATAAGCAGTTAAAAGTATCATACTATCAATCATACTAAGTAAAAAATTTACTAACAACACAAGGATATCCCCCTAATAGTGCTTATTACTATAATATTAAGGGACAAGTTAAAAGTTTCCTATTAAATAGTCGTAAATTTCTTTAACTACATCTCTAAATACTGGTACAGCTGTTCCAGAAGCGTTAATATCTTTCCCAATATTTTGAGCAAAAACTACCATTGAGTAATATCTATCTTTGACTTTAAAAAAACCAACAAACCATCCATCATAGTATTCAAATGTATTAGTTATTTGATTTTCTTTATTTTTATTCATTTCAACTCTTTTGGATGTTCCTGTCTTTCCTCCAATTTCTATCCCTCTCAAAAAGGCTTGCTTTCCAGTACCGTTTTCATTATTTACAACTTGAATCATCTGGCTTTTCATGATTTGTGCAGTTCTTTCGCTAATAACATTTTTTTCTATAGTTTTTTCTACTTCAACTCTCTTATTATTACTATCTATATAAGATTCAATAATATATGGTTTTACATACTTACCCTTATTAGCTATAGTACTAGGAATTGATAATGCTTGAACTGGTGTAATTCTTGTCTTTTGTCCAATATATGTTTGAAGCCTATCTCCTTGATTATTTTTTAAATCATTTATACTAAGTTCTAATTTTCCTTCTTGCTCCTGATCAAAACCTAAAACTTTATCATATAAACCATGCTCTCTAGAAAGTTTATCAATATCTTCTATTCCTACTTCTTCTCCTATTTGGACAAATACATTGTTTGATGATTTTACAAATGCTTCTTTTGCATTTTTTTCTTCTCTATCTTCATGTTCCTCAAAGAGTCCACTGTAATCTTTATGTGAATACATTTTAGTAAGTGATAGCTTACCATTTTCAATACCCGCTTCTTCTACAATTGTTTTAAAAATTGATCCTGCAAAAAAACCATTTTGACTACTAGCTCCTATATTAACATTAGGTTTGCTGTCGTCCTTCTGAACTAAGGCTTTTATTTTACCTGTATCAGCTTCCATTAATACTACTCCTATTTGTTCTTGCATGCTGTAGTCTTCCTTATTTAGAATATATTTAATTTTATCCTGTAAATATTTATCTAGTGTAAGTTTTACGTTTATGTTATTTTTAGGTGTCTCCAAAAATTCTCTTGTAATATTTCCATTTACATCCCTTTCAAATATGTTGTAAGTATAAGAATTTTTTTTAGTTTTATCATTTATTTTTATTTCTATAGAATCGTTATTTTTTAATTTCAGTTTATCCCCTTCATTTTTATATAGGTTAGTTATCATATTTTCTATACTCCACCAGGAATTATCTCTGCTAGTAAAAGAATTTTTATAGACATAAAATCCGTTTACACCATTAATTTTATCTAATTTTTTAAAAGTATTATTATCAATAGATAATTGTATTTTAACATTGGAACTTTTACTCATTAGTCTTTCTAAATCATATTCAGAGTTATATTCCTTTAAAATTATTTTAAGGGCTTCTAAATCATCTTTTCGTGTATAATTATTATTCATTTGAAAAGCTAAAGGATCAATCACTGCATAATAATTATCCTTATATTTTAGTAAATCTCTTCCTTCTGCATCCAATAAATTATAATTTAATTCTAATTTTTTTTCTTTATATTGATATTGGTTTTGTGCTATACTCTCTAATTCCTTAGAATTGAAATATTTATAATTTACTATTCTCAAAAACAATAGTATAAATATCATTAGAAAAATTATAAAGACTATATATATTCTCTTCTTATCAATAAAATTACTCATAAAAAAACACTCCTTTGTTCATGATTTTAGCCAACAAAGGAGTTCTTTATTCTATAATATTATTTACTTTCAATTAAAACCTGTTTTATCTTAGATACCATAATATCAATAGCAACTTTATTCTGCCCACCCTCTGGAATAATAATATCTGCATATTTTTTAGTAGGTTCAATAAATTGCTCATGCATTGGCTTTACAACTTTTAAATACTGTTTAATTACCGATTGAATTGTTCTGCCTCTTTCATTAATATCCCTCAAAATTCTTCTTATAATTCTAACATCATCATCCGTATCAACATATATTTTTATATCAAGTAAATTTCTCAGTTGAATATCTTGTAATAGCATTATCCCTTCAACAATAATTATATCTCTTGGCTCAACTTTTATCATTTCTTTCTTTCTTGTATGTTCCTTGAAATCATAAAGAGGCTTGTATATAATTTCTGATTTTAAAAGTTTTGTAAGATGCTCCACTAAAAGAGGAGTATCAAAAGCATTAGGATGATCATAATTAGTCTTAATTCTTTCCTCAAATGATAAATGACTTTGATTTTTGTAATAAGAGTCTTGTTCAATCATCGCAATACAATCTTCTCTAAAACTTTTAAAAATTTCTTTAGCTACAGAACTTTTGCCAGAACCTGTTCCACCAGTTATTCCTATTAATATTGGTCGTATCATTATTAATTCTCCCTAGATTTAATAAGTATATCCTTTTTCTTTAGCTCTACATCGGTAGTAACTGTAAAAATCATTTCAGCACTTCTTGCTGCTTCAATTGATTGACCATTTTTATCTTTCATTTCTTTTAATACTACTTCAAAGCTTTCCTCATTTGGTCTTAAGACCTCAACATTGTCTCCTTGAAAAACTCTATTTTTTTGCTGGATCGTTGCAACATTTGTGTCTTTGTCAAATTCCTTTACTACTCCAATAATATCATAAGTTCTTATGTAAGAAGAAGTATCATACATTTGTTTATTAGGTTCATTAAAATAAAAACCGGTATAATATTGTCGATGGCTTGGTCTTGTCAAATATTCCACCCATTTAGGATTTAATTTATATTCCTTCGGATTCATAAAGTATGTATCAACAGCTTCTCTATATGCCTTTACAACTGATGCTACGTAGAAAGTACTTTTCATTCTACCTTCTATTTTAAATGAATTTATTCCTGACTCAACGAGCTCCGGTATATAATCTATCATACATAAATCTTTTGAGTTGAAAATATATGTACCTTTCTCATCTTCAAATACAGGAAAATATTCTCCTTGTCTCTTTTCTTCAACTAAATTGTATTTATATCTACAAGGCTGAGAGCACTCTCCTCTATTTGAATCTCTACCTGTCATATAATTTGACAAAAGACATCTCCCTGAATAAGCCATACACATCGAACCATGGACAAAAGCTTCTAACTCACATGTTGATGATAATTTATTTCTAAGCTCTTTTATTTCTTCAAGGGATAGTTCTCGAGCAAGTACAATCCTTTTTACTCCATTTTTGTGCCAAAACTCTGCAGATTTATAATTAACATTGTTTGCTTGAGTGCTTAAATGAACTTCTAAATTAGGAACTACCTCCCTTGCAGTTGAAATAATTCCAGCGTCAGAAACTATTATTGCATCTACTCCAAGTTCATAAAGTTCAGTTAAGTATTCTTCTAATCCTACTAGGTCTTCATTATGAGGAAATACGTTTATTGTTACATATACTTTTTTTCCTCTTTCATGAGCATATTTTAGTCCGTCTTTTAAATCCTCTGTATTAAAATTATCCGCTAAAGCCCTCAGATTTAATTTGCTACCACCTAAATATACTGCATCAGCACCGAAATCAATAGCAGTAATCAATTTTTCTAAATTTCCAGCTGGAGCTAATATTTCTGGTTTATTCATCAGTATTCCTCCTTGTTGTTATGGCAATCCCATCCCCAATTGGTATTACTGAAGTAATGAGCTCATTGTTATTATTTATCAAATCAAGATAATTTCTCATTCTTTTTACTATAGTAATTTTCCTCTTCTGAACTAATTCATCATTTGCAACCATTCCTCTAAATAATACATTATCAGCGATAATTATTCCCTTATCTTCTAAAAGCTTTAAACAATATGGAAAAAAATCATTATAGTGTCCTTTTCCTGCATCCATAAAAATTAAATCATACTTTTCCTCTAAAGTAGGAAGTATTTCTAAACAGTCGCCTTCCAATATTTTTATCTTGTTTTCAAAGCCATAGTCTAGAAAATTTTTTTTAGCAACATCAATCATATTTTTTTCTCTCTCAATAGTTGTTATAATGCAATTGCCATTGGATGCAATATTCATAAGGATTGATGAGTATCCTATTGCTGTTCCTAGTTCTAAAATTTTTTTTGGCTTTTGAATGGTAACCATAAATTTTAGAAAGCTAGCTACTTCCTTTTGAACAATAGGAACATGTTCTTTTATTGCATAATCTTCTAAGCTTTTTAAAACCCCAGTATCTTCGCCAATTAAGCTTCTAATATAATCAACAATATATTCTTGGACTATTCCACTCATATAAATACCTCCACTTTTATAAAAGTTTATAAGAGGAAATCTATTTGTTTAGATTTTTATATCTTTCTTTAGCCTTTAAAAAGTCATTGTAATTGTTTGTAAAAAAGTGTTTTTTGACATCTTCTAATACATAAAACACGTAATTTGTTTTTTCTGGAAATAGTGCAGCTTTAATAGAGTTACTTCCAGGACTACATATTGGTCCTGGTGGAAGTGAATTTATTACATAAGTGTTATATGGAGACTTAATTTTTAAGTCATCATAACTTAGCTTACTTTTATGTTCCTCTAGAGCATATAAAACCGTTGCATCCACCTGAAGCATCATATTTTTGTTTAACCTATTATAAATAACAGAAGCTATTTTAGCTCTATCTTCATCAATTCTCGCCTCTTTTTCTATTATGGAAGCAATAGTAATAATTTTTTGCAAATCATCAATTTTTTTATTGCTTTCTTTTTCAATATCAGTTATGACTAATTGGAATTGACTTAGCATTTTATCAATTATTTCTTTACCGGTGACATTTTTATTGAATTCATAAGTGTCAGGAAAAAGATATCCTTCTAAAGCGTATTTAACTTTTGAATTTGATTTTATATAACTAGGAGCTTTATATTTTTTGCATGAATTTATAAACTCTTGACTTGAAATAATACCCTTTTCCTCCATAAGCTTAGCTATTTGTTGAATATCGTAGCCTTCTGGAATTGTAATCTTAAGTAATGTACTTTCTTTACTTCCTTTATTCAGCATTTCTACAAAACTTATTATTGAGGTGCCACTATTTAAATAATACTCTCCAGGTTTTATATTAGTATTTAAATTTTTATTCTTAATGTACACTTTAAATAGAAAGTCATTTTTTATTAACTCTTTTTCCTTCAGCTTACTTACTACGTTAAATAAAGTATCACCCTCATTAACAGAAAATTTTACACTTTCATTTTTCAGTTTAAAAGGAGATTTAATATCATTAGAAACTTTTATACCTAAAATAGATATGAAAGCAATTACTATTAATAAGTTAATTAATTTATTTTTCTTCATGAATGCACCTCAAAAATTAAATTTCTATTTTCTAGAGGCTCTTTTTCTTTCTGTACTATCAAGAATCTTCTTTCTGATTCTTATATTTTTAGGAGTTACCTCTACTAATTCGTCTGATGAAATAAACTCAAGACATTGTTCAAGGCTCATATCTGGAACAGTTACTAATTTTAGTGCATCATCTGACCCTGAAGATCTTGTATTACTTAAATGTTTTTTCTTACACACATTTACATCTATATCTTCTGCTCTTGAGCATTCGCCTACAACCATTCCTGCGTAAACTTGTGTAGCAGCTGGAATAAATAATCTTCCTCTTTCTTGTGCATTATAAAGACCATAAGTAACTGCCTCTCCAGTTTCAAATGCAACAAGTGAACCTCTTGTTCTTTCTGGAATTTCTCCTTTAAATGGTTCATATCCATAGAAAACATGATTCATTATTCCATTTCCTTTTGTATCTGTCATAAATTCGTTTCTGAATCCAATTAAACCTCTAGCAGGAATCTTAAATTCTAACCTTGAATAACCATTAATTGCTGAAGTCATATTAACCATTTCAGCCTTTCTTGGTCCTAACTTTTCCATTACACTACCCATAAATTCTTCTGGTACATCAATAGTTAAATCTTCAATAGGTTCAAGTTTTTTACCATCTACTTCTTTAAAAATTACCGTTGGTTTAGATACTTGGAACTCATAACCCTCTCTTCTCATTGTTTCAATTAAAATAGATAAATGGAGTTCTCCTCTTCCACTTACTTTAAAAGAGTCAGCTGAATCAGTTTCTTCAATTTTTAAGCTTACATTAGTTTCTAATTCCTTAAATAATCTATCTCTCAAATGCCTTGATGTAACATAATCTCCATCTTGACCTGCAAAAGGAGAATCATTTACTATAAAATACATACTCAATGTAGGTTCATCAATTTCAACAAAAGGTAAGGCCTCTGGACAAGATGGATCTGCAATTGTGTCTCCAATATTTATATCTGGAATACCAGAAACAGCAACAATATCTCCTAATTTAGCTTGTGTAACCTCTTCCTTTTTTAAACCATTATATACATACAAGCTAGAAATTTTTACATTTTTACTAATTACATTATTACTAATAACTGCTACTTGTTGGTTTTTTTCAATAGTACCTCTCTCGATTTTACCAATACCAATTCTTCCAACATACTCATTGTAGTCGATTGTTGATATTAGTAATTGAAGTGGTGCATCTAGTTGTCCAGAAGGACATTGCACATTCTTAATTATTGTATCAAACAATGGTATCATGTTAGTTTCTGGATCCGTTAATTCTTTTTTTGCATATCCACCCTTAGCGGAAACATATATTATTGGAAAATCTAGCTGATCATCCTCTGCTCCAAGTTCTACAAATAGGTCGAAAACTTCGTCAATCACTTCTTCAGCTCTAGCATTAGGTTTATCAATTTTATTTATTACAACAATAGGGTTTAGTTGTAACTCTAAAGCTTTTTTTAAAACAAATTTTGTTTGAGGCATTGGTCCTTCAAAAGCATCAACCACTAACAATACACTGTCTACCATTTTCAAAACACGTTCAACTTCTCCTCCAAAATCAGCGTGCCCTGGAGTATCAACTATATTTATCTTTACACCATCATACATTACTGCGGTGTTTTTTGACAAAATGGTTATTCCTCTTTCTTTTTCTAAATCATTTGAGTCCATTACTCTTTCTTCCACTTTTTCATTTTCTCTAAAAACAAGACTTTGTTTTAACATTGCATCTACTAAAGTTGTCTTACCATGGTCAACGTGAGCAATAATTGCTATATTCCTTATGTCATTTCTTGAAAATAATTTCATATTCTTTCCTCCATACTATTTACCAAAATGTTCGAACAATAAAAATTGGATACTAACTAGTATCCAATTTTATAATTAACATTTCTATTCTAATATTATACTATTAAAAAGTCAATCTTTGTAGAAACTTAACTATCCATTCTAAAAGTTAATTCAAATTTATAAAAAATTATTATACTTTCGTCTCAAATCAATTTAATTTTCACACTTCCATAATAATTGGCAATATCATAGGCTTTCTTTTTGTTTTTTCATATAAGAATAATCTTAAGACTTCCTTAATTTTAGATTTAATAGTAGCCCATTCGGTTATAGAGTTTTCTTCACATTCACGTAAAGAATCCCTAACCATAACTCTAGCTTCCCCCATAAGATCTTCTGATTCTCTTACATAAACAAATCCTCTTGAAATTATGTCTGGACCGGCAATTACTTTTCCACCTTCTCTAGAAATAGTAACTACAACAGTTACAATACCGTCTTGTGATAAGTGCCTTCTATCCCTTAAAACTATATTTCCTACATCTCCAACACCTAATCCATCAACAAATACCTGACCTGATATTACTGAGCCAGATTTTTTAATACTATCCTTAGTAATTTCTATAACATCTCCATTTTCAGCAATAACAATATTTTCTCTTGGCATTCCAAGTCTTACTGCTAAATCTGTATGTTGCTTTAGCATTCTGTATTCTCCATGAACTGGCATAAAGAATTTTGGTTTCACCAATGTGTGCATAAGCTTTAATTCTTCCTGGCATGCATGCCCGGAAACATGTACATCAGCTAATGCCTCATATATAACATTAGCTCCTAATTTTGACAATTGATTTATAACCTTGGATACTGGTTTTTCATTTCCCGGAATTGGCGTTGCAGAAATAATAACCATATCCCCTTCAACAATGCTAACCTTTTTATGGTCAGAAGATGCCATTCTAGAAAGAGCAGACATTGGTTCTCCTTGACTTCCTGTTGTAATAATAGTAATCATTTCATTTGGATATTTTTTTATATCATCAATACCAATCAAAGTTCCTTCTTCATAATCTAAATATCCTAATTCAGAAGCTACTGTAACTATATTTTCCATGCTTCTTCCTGAAACAGCTACTTTTCTTCCAAACTTAATTGAAGCTCGTACTATCTGTTCTATTCTGTGAACATTAGTGGCAAAGGTAGCAACTATTATTCTTCCTTGTGCTTTTGCAAAAATGTTCTCAAAGGTTTCACCTACAGTTCTTTCAGACATTGTATATCCTGGTCTTTCTACATTAGTACTATCAGCTAGCATAAGCACAACACCTTTTTTACCCAGTTCAGCAAATCTAGCTAAGTCACCTACCTGTTCATCTATAGGTGTATAATCTATTTTAAAGTCACCAGTATGTAGTATTATACCTACTGGTGTATGAATAGCTATTGCTGCAGAATCAGCAATGCTGTGGCTTGTTCTTATAAATTCAATAGCTAAATTATCTAGTTTTATTATGTCTTTTGGATTAACTCGTTGTAAATTAGCCGAACTTAGTAATCCACTTTCCTTTAAACGATTTTCCACAATCCCTAAAGTAAGTTTTGTTCCGTAAACAGGTATGTTTAATTCCCTTAAAACATATGGCAATGCACCTATATGGTCTTCATGCCCATGAGTTAGAAAAATTCCTTTAACCTTATCTTTATTTTTGGTTAAGTAACTTATGTCTGGAATTACAACATCTATTCCTAACATTTCATCTTCTGGAAACTTTAAGCCGCAATCAATAACTATTATTTCATTTTTATACTCAATTGCAGATAAATTTTTACCTATCTCATCTAGGCCACCTAAGGGAATTACTTTAATTCTATCTCTTTCTTTTTTCAATACCCTACCCTCCTTTTTATTATAATAATAATTTATAAACTTAATTATTTAGACATTTATTACAAATGCCTAAAAATTTAACGCTATGATTTTCTATTTTAAATTTATATTTCTCTTCAACATTTCTTTCTATAACATCTAATAAATCTTCTGCAACTTCAATAACCTTACCACACTTAGTACAAATCAAGTGGTGATGATGATGTGTTTCTTCTTCGTCAACCAACTCATATCTATTACAGCCATCATCTAAATTAAGCTTGCATAGTATTCCAACTTCTTCAAGAAGCTGTATAGTCCTATAAATAGTTGCCAGGCCTATTTCTGGGCATTCTTTCTTCACAAGCTCATAAAGTTCCTCAGCTGTTAAATGGCTCCCTCTATTCTCCAATACTTTATTAACTACAGCTCTCCTTTGGGGGGTCAATTTATAACCTTTAAGTTTAAGCAGTTCTTTAACTTTATCTAATTGTGTTGGCGACACGTTATACATCATAATACCTCTTTTCCATAAATTAAACATTTATAAATAAGTTAGTAAATTTTAGACCCTTATTAAAGTTTAATTGTTTATCTCCGTTTTGTCAATTGATAATGATTACTATTCGAGATTACAATTTAGTTTAAATTTTCATTTTCTTCCATCAATGTTTCATATGCTTCAGAAACCATTTCAAATTCAACATCATCTTCAATTGTAATAAAAATATCTTCACCATTGTTATCTTTTTCTACTCTTAAAGCTACAGCTTCAGTATCTTCATCCTCTACAGGTGCAAGTATAACATATTCTTTTTCTTCAATTTCAAATTTCATTATTAATTCAAATTCTATCTCTTCTCCATCTTCATCTTTTAAAACTACAGTATCAAATTCGTTTTCCATTTTTATCTTCTCCTTTTATTTTATTTTCATTAAATACTATCTAAAAATCCCTGCAATATGTAAGTAGCTGCAATTTTATCTACGATTTTTTTTCTTTTTGCTCTTGATAAATTCGCCTCTAGCATAGCTCTTTGAGCTGCTGCAGTTGTTAACCTTTCATCCCACATTTTTATTGGAATACCTATTTCCTGTTCAAGTATTTTGCAAAAGCTTATTACCTTTTCACCCTGCTCTCCAATAGTTCCATTCATGTTTTTAGGTAAGCCACATACTATTTTTTCTACATTATATTCCTTACAAATTTTTATCAGTTCATTTAAATCAAACTGAATATTTTTTCTGTTAATTGTAGTTATTCCTTGGGCCGTGAATCCTAGCAAATCGCTGACGGCAACACCAATAGTTCTATCTCCAACATCTAAGCCTAGTATTCTCATAAGTTTTCTCCTTATTTGATAATGTGAATTATCAAAATAAAAATGCCCATAAGGGCATTTTTATTTTATTGATAAATACGCTTTTAAAACTTCTTCGAGTATTTCATCTCTTTCTAGCTTTCTAATTAATGCTCTTGCTCCATTATAATTTGTTATATAAGTAGGATCACCAGAAATTAAATACCCAACCAACTGATTAATAGGATTATAACCTTTTTCCTTTAAAGAGTCATTAACTTGGCTCAATATGTTTCTAGTTATATCTTTCTTATTTTTCTGTATATCGAATTGCATGGTATTTTCATTTATTCCCATAACTGCCTCACCCCTTTTCATGAAATGCAGTCCACATCTATAATAACTTATAATTTTATTATAAACCAATTTAAATAAAAAGTATACTATTTTACTAATTTTTCCACAATATTTTGAACTTCATTTATTGCTTCATTTAATTTTTCTGGCAATTTTCCACCAGCTTGAGCCATATCTGGTCTTCCACCGCCGCCACCGCCTGCAATTTTAGCAATTTCCTTAATTATATTTCCACAATGAATTCCTTTAGCTATAACATCTTTTGTAGCCATAGCTAAAAACTGTACCTTATCTCCCTCTCTGCTTCCTAACACTACAAGACCGCTTACAATTTTATCTTTAATCTTATCTCCTAGGTTTCTTAAAGAATCACTATCTACATCCTTAAGAACTGCAGTGGCTACCCTAATTGATTTTATTTCTTTAATATTTTTCAATATTTCTTCTTCTGAACCACTTGCAAGCTTTGATTTTAATTGATATATTTCTTTATCCTTTTCTTTAAGCTCTGCATTAATCTGATTTAATTTATTTATAATATCCTTTTCAGAGCATTTTATAATTTCACTGATATCTTTTAATATTTCTGATTTTCTTTCCATATATTCTAACGCTCTTTCTCCGGTAACAGCTTCAATTCTTCTAATTCCAGCAGCAATACCATTTTCAGATAATACTTTAATAATACCTATTTTACCTACATTTTCAATGTGAGTTCCTCCACAGAGTTCTACACTAAAGTCGTTCATTTTTACTACTCTAACCTTTTCGCCATACTTTTCATCAAACAAAGCCATGGCACCTGATTCTCTCGCTTCATCTAATGACATCTCATCCGTATTAACTGAGTATAATCCCATTATTTTGCTGTTTACTATTTCCTCAATCTTCTTTATTTCTTCTTGTGATACACCAGCAAAATGATTAAAATCGAATCTTAATTTATCTTCATCTACAAAGGAACCTGATTGATGCACATGATCCCCTAAAACAAGCCTTAATGCAGCATGAAGCATATGGGTAGCACTATGATTTCTTGAAATTTTTTCTCTTCTAATTTTATCAACCTTTAATGTTACTATTTCTTCTATATTTAGACTGCCTTTTGTTACTTCAATGAAATGTACAATCTTTCCGCCGATGTTCTTCTTACAATCTTCAACCTTAGCTTCAAAATTATCACTAAATATAATCCCTCTATCCCCTACTTGCCCTCCCATTTCAGCGTAAAAAGGAGTTTCTTCAGTTACTATTATTCCCCTATCACCTTCATTAATATTGTTAACAAATTTATCATCTTTAATAATTACTTTTGCTCTTGAAGATAATTCTAGTTTATCATATCCACAAAACTTTGTTTCAATTTCTGAAGATATAGTATCAAGAACCTTTACATCAGTTCCCATGTAAGTGCTTTCTTCTCTAGCGGCTCTTGCTCTTTCTCTTTGCATATTCATTTCTTGATTAAAACCTTCAATATCAACTTGCATTAATTTTTCTTCTAAAATTTCTTGAGTTAGTTCTAATGGAAAGCCGTATGTATCATACAATTTAAAAGCTTTTTCACCTGATAGAGTCTTTTCTGCATTTTTTTCTAATTCTTCTATATAGTTATAGAGTATATCCATTCCTAAGTCTATAGTTTCCCCAAATCTTTCTTCTTCAAGTAATATTACCTTTTTAATGTATTCTGATTTTTCCTCTAACTCTGGATATGCTTTTCCTGAACATATAATAACTGTTTCAACTATCTTATTTAGGAAAGTTCCCTCTATTCCTAAGGTTCTCCCATGTCTTGCAGCTCTTCTTAAAAGTCTCCTTAATACATATCCCCTGCCCTCATTGGAAGGTAAAATCCCATCACTAATCATAAAAGTAACACTTCTTACATGATCAGTAATAATTCTAAGTGAAACATCTTTTTTACTATCTTTACCATAGTTTACCCCTGAAAGCTTTGAAACCTCTTTTAATATACTGCTTATTGTGTCAACATCAAAAATTGTATCTACTCCCTGCATAATAGTAGCCATTCTTTCAAGACCCATACCTGTATCAATATTCGGGAAGTCTAATCTGTTATAATTGCCCTCTTCGTCTTTATCAAATTGGGTAAAAACTAAATTCCAAAATTCAACAGCCCTATCTAAATCGGATTTTTCTTTAAAATCCTCTGCAGAAATAATTTCACCTTGGTCCTTATAAAAGTGAATTTCAGAGCATGGCCCACATGGTCCAATACCATGTTCCCAAAAATTATCTTCTTTACCTAATCTAAATATATGCTTAGGATTTACATCTGTTTTTGAAGTCCATATTTCATATGCTTCATCATCATCTAAATATATTGTTACATACAATTTATCCTTAGGTAAGTTCAATACATCTGTTACAAATTCCCATGCCCAAGGTATTACTTCATTTTTAAAGTAATCACCAAAAGAGAAATTCCCTAACATTTCAAAAAATGTAGCATGTCTTGAGGTCTTACCTACATTTTCGATATCTCCTGTTCTTACGCACTTTTGACAGGTTGTAATTCTCTTTCTTGGTGGTATTTGAAGTCCTGTAAAATATGGCTTTAGTGGTGCCATACCTGCATTAATAAGCAATAAACTTTTATCATTTTTAGGAACAAGTGAAAAACTTTCAAGTCTCAAATGTTCCTTACTTTCAAAAAATCTTAGGTAAGCCTCTCTTACATCATTTAATCCCATTTTTTCCATGATAAATTACCTCCATCTGTTACATCTTTCTAAAAAATAATACAAAAAAACCTTCATTCCCTTAAGGGACGAAAGTTTTCCGCGGTACCACCCTAATTATATAAATATATAATAGTAGATTATATATTTACATCTCTTAAATCATTATGACTCCTAGATAGCTTCAATACTTATATCAAGAAGTTCTCACCAACCACTTCTTCTCTGAATGATAAAAAATACTTACTCCTTCTGATCATCGTCTAATTATATGATTTTATGTATAAAGATATTTTGATTATATGAAAAAATGATATTTATGTCAATATTCTAGTAAATGAGAAAAATATGCTAAAAAATATAGTAATTTAAATTATCATAAATAACTTTTATAATTACCCCGATAGGAATAGCTAGAACCATTCCCCAAAATCCCCCTAATTCTCCCCCAACTAAAAGTAAAATTATTACCGCTAACGGATGCATACTTACACTATCACCTGTAACCTTTGGAGAGAGTATATTACCTTCAATCAATTGAATTAAATATAAACCTAAAAGAGTATATAAGGCAGTTTTATAGGAAGTTAACATCGCTACAATAATGGGTAATATCATACCAAATATTGGCCCAAAGTATGGAATGATATTAAGTAATCCATTTAGTAAAGAAAGAACAAGTGGAAATTTCACTCTCAAAACTAGTAATAAAATGAAAGTTATAATGCTTACTATTGCACAGAGAATAAATTGACTTACAATATATCTACCCAATATTTTATCAATGTCACTATTAATTTTTTTTATTATTTTTCTTGAGTTTAATGGACATAATAAAAGAAGTTTATTTTCTATATACTCTTTATCACATAAAAAATAATAAGAAATTATTGGTATAACCACTAATGCTAATGCCTTTTCTCCTAAGCTGGTTGTAAAATTCATAAGCTTGTCAAAAATATGCAGCAAAAAACCATTCAATTTACTATAAAAATTATCAAAAATATTTATTATAAATTTGTCCTTACGAATCAATTTCAAATTATTATAAATTTCATTTGAATATTCTTGAATTTCTTCAATAGTATTCCCAAGGTTAATACTCTCTTTGAATATTGAAGGAATCAAGATTGTTATTATTAAAATTGCACTTATTATAACAAACAAAATTAATATTATTGATGCATAATTTGACTTTACTCCTTTTCTTAATAAAGCATTATGAAATGGTTTAAGTGAGTAGGATAAAATAAAAGCTCCAAATACAATTGAGAAAATATCTTTTATAATCTTGTTATTATATAATAGAGTAATTAATAATATAAGTAAAATTATATACACTATTATTTTTATTAATTTTTTATTTTTATTTAATACTCTATTCATATTTATTTACTTCCCTTAATTCGTGTGGAATTGTAAGAAAAGAAATTTTGCTGTTTTTGGAGATATATAATATATTTTTTTCTCCCAAAATAAGCTCCTTAATTAAAAACACTTTTTTGCCATGTACTAGATTTCTAATAAATCCAGTAGAAACAACCATTCCTGTTATTCTAAAATCTCTTTTATCAAAGATGAAATCTTCAACCATCCCTAATAAGTCCCCATTAATATCTACCACATCCATTCCCCTAATTTCAGAAATTCTTAATCCTTTCCTAATACTAGTATCTTTAACTACTATGCTTGAATTAAAAGTTATTACATCTTGAATTTGCACAAATAAATTTTTATTAAAAATTTTAAAGGGTGAGATGCAAAATCCCAATAAACGACCATCATTAAAGTTTATTAAAATATCTTTAATAAAACCTATCCTTTTTCTTTCAATGTTTATAACATCCATAAGCATAAAATCTTTAGTTTTATACATTTAATACCTCATTTTTATTATTTTATTATTATCAATATTATTAACAAGTAACAAACTAAATATTCTTACTGAAATATTCAAAAACAGAAAAACTCTAAGCACATGATAATTCTGTGCTTAGAGTTTTATTATAAGCCAATCTACCGGTAAAAATTCCCTACTAGTTTCCATGAACCTCATGATGTATATCATGAGAATGTGTTTTCATTTCCCAGGCTTCTAACCCCTGCTTTTCTCTATAATCATTTATAGCTTTATGGATGGCCTCTTCTGCTAGAACTGAGCAATGCATTTTTACAGGAGGCAATCCTTCAAGAGCTTCTGCTACAGCCTTATTTGTTAAATTCCAAGCTTCTTCAACAGTTTTTCCCTTTACAAGTTCTGTTGCCATGCTAGATGAAGCAATAGCAGAACCGCATCCAAAAGTTTTAAATTTAATATCCTTAACAATGTTATCTTCTACTTTTAGATATATTTTCATTATATCTCCACATTGAGGATTTCCAACCTCTCCAATACCGTTAGCGTCTTGTAATTCACCAACGTTTCTAGGATTTCTAAAGTGATCCATTACTTTTTCACTATACATGTTATATTTCTCCTCTCTCTTTTAAAAACTGCTCCCAATATGGAGACATTTCTCTTCTTCTTTTTATTATTAAAGGAAGCTCCTTTATTAAGTAATCTACTTCTTCTTCAGTAGTTCCTGAACCTAAGCTAAATCTTAAAGAACCATGTGCTACTCCATGGGATAGCCCTAATGCTAATAACACATGAGAAGGTTCAAGATCTCCAGATGCACAGGCACTTCCAGTTGAAGCATATATACCTTTATCATCTAAGTCAAGTAACAAGGTTTCACCTTCTACTCCCACAAAGCTTATGTTTGCATTACCTGGAAGTCTTTTATCTCCCTTTGGTCCATTTAGTTTACAGTGTGGTATAGTATCCATAATATTTTTTATAATTTTATCTCTTAAGTATGCTAATCTTTTACTTTCTTTTTCCATTCCAGCCATTGCGATTTCGATGGCTTTTCCCATACCAACTATTCCAGCTACATTTTCAGTACTTGGTCTTTTTCCTTTTTCTTGACCTCCACCGTGAATTAGGTTTTCAATCCTAATTCCACGCCTAATATAGAGAGCACCTACTCCTTTTGGCCCATAGAACTTATGAGCTGCCATAGATAACATATCAATATTCATGTCTTTAACATCCACAGGTACTTGTGTAACTGCTTGAACCGCATCTGTATGAAATAAAATCTTATGTTCTTTACAAACTGCTCCTATTTCTTTTATAGGTTCAATAACACCAATTTCGTTATTTGCAAACATAATTGTAACTAAAATTGTTTTGTCAGTAATTGCTGCTTTTAATTCATCAATATTTATAAAACCTTTATCATCAACAGGCAAATATGTTATGTCGAAGCCATTTTTCTCTAAAAACTCACACGTATTTACAACTGCATGATGCTCTATTGCAGAGGTTATTATATGATTTCCTTTATTTTTCTTAGCTAAGGCAGCTCCTTTTATTGCCCAATTATCTGCTTCAGAGCCTCCAGAGGTAAAAAATATTTCATTTGCATCAGCATTTATAGCCTTCGCTACTTTTTCCCTTGCTGAATTTAGCGCTTTTTTATTTGAATCAGATAAAGTATACAAAGACGATGGATTTCCATAGCTTTCTGTAAAATACGGTAACATTTCATTTAATACTTCCGGTTTTGTATATGTAGTTGCAGCATAATCCATGTATATTTTATTATTCATTAGCTTCACTCCTTTTTATTAGCATATTATTATAGTCATCAGCCATATCTTGAAGAGTAATTGAATTTGTAACTTCATCAATGCTATTTTTAATTTTCTCCCACAATAATCTAGTTGGGCAAATGTCTACATTATTGCATTCATTGCTATCAATACAAGAGGATATTTCTATTGGTCCCTCCAAAATTTCTATAATGTCTGAAACTTTTATATCTTTAGGAGATTTGTTTAGGATATATCCTCCTTGAGCACCTCGAACACTTCTTATTAACTTTGCTTTTCTAAGAGGTGCAAAAAGTTGCTCTAAATAGAGTTCTGATATCTTTTGTCTTTCAGCAATGCATTTTATTGATACTGGTGCTTCGCCATAATTTATTGCTAAATCAACCATAGCCTTTACACCATATCTTCCTTTTGTAGATAACTTCATAAAATCACCCCTTTGTAAATAACACCTCAGTAATTATCATTAATTAATTCCGAGTGAAATTATCAACTTTATAATATCAAATCATATCAGTTTTGTCAACATTAAATATTATTCAAAATAGTAAGTTTTTTTATTCATTTCTTTTGGAAAATAATCTTGATCAATTTTGTTATCTTTATAATCAAAAGGGTACTTGTATCCTGTATTTCCAAGTTCTCTAGCCCCATTATAATGTGCATCTCTTAAATGAGGTGGCACTCTGAATTGGTTGTATTTTGCATCATCTATTGCTTTATCAACTGCTACATATACAGCATTTGATTTATTTGACCTTGAAAGATATATTATAGCTTCTGCTATTGGTATCCTTGCTTCAGGCATTCCAACTGTTTCTAAAGCATTCCAGGCTGCATGGGCAATAAGCATTGCCTTAGGATCCGACAAACCAATATCTTCTGAAGCCTGAATTATTAATCTTCTAACTATAAACCTTGGATCTTCACCACCTATCAGCATTCTTCCAAACCAATATAAAGCGGCATTTTCATCTGATCCTCTTATACTTTTTATAAAGGCTGAAGCTATATCATAATGGTTATCACCACTTGAATCATATTTAACCAATGGTCTTTGAATACAATCCTTTATTTTTTCTTCATCTATCTCAATATATCCATCATTATTTTTATAAGTAGATAATACAGCTAGTTCTAGAATATTTAGGCTATTTCTTGCATCACCTGAAGCTAACTGAGCAATTATTTCTATTTCTTTTCTATTTATTTTAATTTTTAAATTTCCATAGCCACTTTCCTTATCATTAAGAGCCATAATTAGAATATTTTCAATATCTCCTTTAGTAAGCTCCTCTAGTTGAAAAATTCTAACCCTACTTAATAAAGCTCTACTTATTTGAAAATATGGGTTCTCTGTAGTTGCCCCAATTAAAATAACAATTCCCTTTTCCACTGCATCTAAAAGTGCATCTTGTTGTGTACCTTTTTTCAAAGCGTGGATTTCATCAATAAAAAAAATCGTTCTTTTACCATAAAACTTCAAAAGTTCTTCTGCTTTACTTATGTAATCTCTTATTTCTTTTACTCCTATGGAAGTGGCGTTTAGTTTGATAAATTGGCTTTTAGTATCTTTAGAAATAATATAAGCTAAAGTGGTTTTTCCTACTCCAGGAGGACCATACAGAATCATAGAAGTTAAATTATCATTTTCTATTAGTCTTCTCAATAATTTCCCTTTCCCTATAATGTGCTGTTGTCCTATAAAATCATCTAATTTTTTAGGTCTCATTTTCTCTGCCAAAGGTTTTTTTACGTTGTTTTTTTCTACTGCAAAATCAAATAAATCCAACTAATACCCCACCTTTTCTCTTTCTACAATTCATGTTACAAATATACATCAAAATACAATTATTCTCAACTTTATTATTTATATATTTATCTAATAATTCAACAGTTATTGGGAATTACTAATAACACATAAAAAATATTTCGTAAATTTATAAATAAATTCTTTAAAGGGAGGTTTCTAAGGTAAAGAAATACAAACTCTATCTTAGGCAAAATAAATGTTCTATAATTTAAAGCTTCTATTTAATGTAATTTTGATTATTATTTCTACCATATGCGTATTGCGTATTGTATTTGACAAAAGAGATCCAAAAGGTACTATATGTTGGATACTATTTTTTATGCTTTTTAAAACCTTAGCAATTATTACTTTTTTTCTATTGGGAAGAAATTGGAGAAACAAACGTTTTTCTAATAATGCATCTATATTTTTAAAAGAAAAGTTTGAAACTTATTATTCTCAAAATAAAAATAAAGAATTAAATTTTCTTAGAAGACTTATTGAAAAAACAAATCCATATCCAATATTCACCAACAATCAATTAACTTTTTTCACTGATGGGAAGTCTAAATTTAAATCTCTTAAGGAAGATCTTATGAAAGCTACCCATCATATTCATCTTGAATACTATATTGTTCGTAATGATAACGTTGGTAATGAGATAAAAGATATTTTGGTTAGAAAAGCTCAAGAAGGAATTAAAGTGCGATTTATTATAGATAAAGTAGGGTCAATAACTTTAGGTAAAAAATATATCATAGAATTAGAAAACTCCGGAGTTGAGGTTGTACCATATGCATACTATTTTGCTCCATTTTATAGAAATCATAAAAAAATAGTAATTATTGATGGCTATATTGGCTTTTTAGGAGGAATGAACTTGGGAGATGAATATGAAGGGAAAGGGAAACTAGGTCCTTGGAGAGATTTGCATATCAGAGTAAAAGGAGATTTTGTCCTTGGTCTTCAACGTTCTTTTATAAATGATTATTTTATGATTATTAAAGATAAAAATAACACTTCTTTCATAGAAATGGATTATAATAATTACTTTCCAGAGGTTGAAACTTGCTCCAGTTTACCTATGCTAGCAGTAGAATCAGGGCCAAGTTCAGATAATCCATCCATAATGTATTCTATTATAAATATGATATCAAACGCTAAAAAACATATTTATATAATGACACCTTATTTTATTCCAAGTGAAAGCTTATTAACAACTTTAAAAATTGCTGCTCTAAGTGGAATTGATATTCGTATACTTTTCCCTGAAAAATATGACCATTTTTATGTTTACTATGCCTCTAGAACATATCTTTTAGAGCTTATGCAGTGTGGCGTTAAAGTTTATCTATATAAAAAAGATTCTTTTCTTCATTCTAAGGCAATTTCCGTTGATGGTGAAATTTGCAACTTAGGTAATGCTAATATTGATATTCGCTCTTTTGAGCTTAATTATGAACTAAATACAATAATCTCTGATAATAAAACAGTATTAGAACTCGAAAACATTTTTCACAAAGAATGCTCTGAATCTACACTAGTAAATAAAGAATCTTTTGAAAACAGCTCAATTTTCATAAAATTATTAGAAAATGTTTCCAGAATATTTTCTAATGCAATGTAAAATTAAAAACCATAAGAATAACTTATGGTTTTTAATTTTATAATTAATTTAAAAATTAATGTCGTTTGGATTAAAATCAATACATAATATATATTCTTTATTATCTAAACCCTTGAAAATTGCAGATATAGTTATGCATAGATTCCCAGTAGCTAAAGAAACATACGGTTCAGTAATATACTTATTTAAAGCCATATTTATTAGAAAATAATAATATTTTTTAAGTGAATGGTTTGTTCCTTTAATTGCAGGATGGAAGATTAATGCCTTTTGAGATAGCATATCTTTACAACAAGTCAATGTATCTGTAATTTGTGTACCTTCTTCATTTAAAACATATATACATTCAAATACATTATTATTTAAAATAACTTCATTAAGCTTATTGTTAAATTCCTTTTGAGGAATTTTTGATAGTTCTTCAAGAATATTTCCAATTACTTTTTCATATTTCTTGTGTGTAGTATTTTCTAAGTTAATCTTATCTATCATATATTTTCTGTAATCAGCAGCTAGGTTTTTCACAGCCTTTTGAGCCTTAGAAACAAACTTATCAGTAATTTCAAGAGAATTACCAAAGTAATCTCCCTCCACCATATCTGCTCCTAATTCGATAACTGTTAAAGCTTCTTCTTTGGTTGTAATACCGTCACCAATTACAAGTGCACCAATATTTTTAGAGAGATTAACTAATGCTTTAAAAATTTCTTGTTTATAATAATCTAAATCAATGTTTTCTGTAATAGCTCCACTAATTTTAATTATATCCGGCTCAACATATGATATTTTATCTAGATTAGCAAATCCATACCCAATATCACTTAATGCTACCAAGAATCCTTGATTTCTATAATAATTTATAAATTTCCTAAGACCTTCAACATCTTCTACTTTATCTTCTACTATTTCTAGTACAACATTTTGAGGATTTAGCTTAAAAGAATTAATTAGCTCCATAATTATTCCTGAACCAACAAAATTTTTTATTATAGAAGCACTAATATTTATAAACAATAATATTTCTTTATCATAATTATAAACATCTGAAAATTTTTCTACTGCCTTCTCCCTGTAAAGTCTATCTAAATCAATAGCTCTAGATTCATTTTCTGCCTGTAATAAAAGTGTCTCCATGGAAACAATATCTTTATTTTCTTTATATCCTAAACATGAAGCCTCAAATCCAATTACAGATTGTTTTATCACAGAAGTAATTGGTTTAAAATTAATTTCTAAGCTTTTTTCTTCTATTATTTTATTAATATCAATTTTATTTTTCATAAACTAACACATCCTTATAAAGTATTATACCAATAAAGTAATATACTTGCTAAAAATCAACTAAATTATTAATTATTTAAATTTATACCTTTTTTTAACATAGTATTTTTAATTTTATCCTTTAATTCTTGGCTAACATTTGGAGAAATATATATTTTTTCGAAAACACTTCTTACCTTTCTAAAATATTCAGATCTTCTTGGTATTCTTGACTTTGAAAGAAATTCAATAAAATATGCTGCAAAATTTTCATCAATTTCTGCACTTGTTTTTTCAGATATTTTGTTTAATTTACGTAAAGATATTAGTTTCCATATCTCAAGTGAGAAAGATATTAAAACAAATAATGATATTATTATAATACTTGTAGTACTTAGTTTTCCTGTCTCAGTTTCTTCTTTTTTTATTACTTCAACTTTTACAATTTTTTTATCGCTACCGTCTTTATTTATTCTATACAAATTTGAGCTATCAATTGTAGCTTCTCCATTTGCGTCTTTTTTAATTTTCCAAAAGTAAATGCTATCATTAATGATATTTAATGCAGCAGAACCTTCATTATTTATAAGAGCTTTTGCATTTCCATCAGTTTTTATTTTATAAAGTTTTTTATTATCTGAAGTATTTGAATAAAAAACCCAATCTCCTGAAACATTAATATAATCAGCATCATCATCATTTAATTTTGTTCTATTTTTCCCATCAATACCTATTTTATATATTTTTCTTTTTTCACTTCCATTTTGATAATATATATTATTCCCTACTACATTTATATAATAGGATTGATCTTCATTTAATTTTTGTGGCTCTCCTCCATTTGTATTAACTTTATAAATTTTGTGTCCATCAGATTCATTTGAATAATATACGTAATCTCCAGAAACTGTAAAGCCATATACTCTATCCTTACTAATTCTAGTTTTATGTTTTCCATTTAAATCAATTTTATAAATTTTCTGACCACTTGATTCCTTTTTAGCAAAGTAAATCCAATCGCCTTGAACCTGAGTCCAATAACAACTTTCATCAACTAATCTTTTCTTTTCACTTCCATCTTTTTTAATTTTGAATAGTTGATAGCCATTACTTATATTAGAGTAATAAATAAAATCCCCAGAAACATTAATAAAATTTGGAACATCGTTGCTTATTTTTACTTCCCCAGAACCATCAAGCTTTGACTTATATAATTTACTTCCATCAGCTATATTGGAATAAAAAATCCATTCTCCATCTTGCGCTATGTACCCTAAATTTAAAACATTAGCTGCTTGATTGTCTTTAACTATTTCGGCACCTAGAATTAAATTATTAAAATTTAATAAAAAACTAAAAATTAAAATAACTAGTATAAACTTACTTCTTCCCTTATTTATCACATTTATGCCTCCTTAGTGCTCATTGAAAGATTTGAATTAAGTGTATTCATAAATTTTATCATAAAATAACTAATTATTCAAAGATATTCAAATACAATAATAATATAAAATTTATTTTTTTAACTAATTAGAGTTATTTATCTTTTCTGCAATTTCATTTAAATATTCCCATCTATCCATCAATTGAAGTAACTCTTCTTCCATTCTTTGTTTTTTTAATAAAAGTTCTTCAAGAACTGTATAATCAGTACTTGCAAGTTTAATATTTTCATCAGTCTCCTCTAATTCATTTTCTAACTTTTCTATTTTAGATTCAATTTGTTCATATTCCCTTTTTTCGTTGTAGGTAAATTTTAAAGTTCTTTTTTCATTTGTTTTAATGATATTTTCTTTAGCTTTATTTTTAGAATCATTTTCCTGTTCATAAGGCTTTAAAAATTCTTTACATTCAGTATAATTTCCAACATAATAATCTATAACTCCATTACCCTTAAATGAAATTATTTTATTACAGGTTTTATCTAAAAAGAATCTATCATGAGATATAATAATAACTGTTCCTTTAAAAGATTCAATATAATCTTCTAAAATATTTAGAGTTTCAATATCTAAGTCATTTGTAGGCTCGTCTAAAAGTAATACATTGGGGGAGGTCATTAGTATTTTCAAAAGATATAATCTTCTCTTTTCACCACCTGAAAGCTTACTAATGTAGCTATACTGAAGATTTGGAGGAAACAAAAATTTTTCTAGCATTTTTGAAGCACTTATCATTGTACCATCAAAAGTTTTTATGTATTCAGCCTGCTCTTTAATATACTCAATCACTCTAAGGCTTTCATTGATTTCCTTGTATTCCTGAGAGAAATATGCTATTTTCACAGTTTCTCCTATGTCTATTTTGCCACTATCTTCTTTGATATTTCCAGCAATTAAATTAAATAAAGTGGATTTACCTAATCCATTAGAGCCAATTATTCCAACTCTATCATTTTTTGAAAATATATAAGAAAAGTTATCTATAAATTTCTTATCTCCATAACTTTTGCTTATGTTATTTATTTCTATAATTTTCTTTCCAAGGCGACTAGTTGCTAAAGAAATTTCTACCTTTTCATTTTTCACTTCTGAACTTTGCGAACTTAATTCTTCAAATCTGTCTATCCTTGCTTTCTGTTTTGTAGTTCTAGCCTTTGCCCCTCGTTTTATCCATTCTAGCTCTCTTCTTAAAATATTTCTCCTCTTATTTTCTTTTGCTTCAATTAAGCTTTCTCTTTGAATTTTAGACTCTAAAAACACAGAATAATTTCCAGAATAAGAATATACATTTCCATTACTTATTTCCAGTATTCTATTTGTTACTCTATCTAAAAAATATCTGTCATGTGTTATCATAAGAACAGCACCATTAAAATTATTTAAATAATCCTCTAGCCAATCAACTGTATCATTGTCTATATGATTTGTAGGTTCATCTAATATTAGTAATTCACATGGGTTAATAAGTACACTGGCTAAGGCAACTCTTTTTTTCTGACCACCAGAAAGAGTTGCAATTTTAGATTCAAAATTTTTAATACCAAGCTTAGTTAAAATTGTTTTTGCCTTACTTTCTAATTCCCATGCATTCAAGATGTCCATTTTGTTACTAATTTCTATTAAGTCTTTTTGAAATATAATATTTTCAGGCTGATTATTTAGTTTATCAAGTGTATTCTCATACTGACTTACTAATTTCATTATTGGAGAATTAGTTTTAAATATCTGCTCAAGTACAGTAACTTCACCATTAAATTCTACGTTTTGTGGTAAATATTCAACATTTAGATTTGTGGACTTCATTATTTTACCTGAGTCGTAATATTCTTCACCACTAATTATTTTTAACAGAGTCGACTTACCTATTCCATTTATACCAATAATACCTATTTTATCTTTATCTGAAACGTTAAAAGATATATTGTTGAATAGCAATTTTTCTCCATGGCTTTTACTTATATTATCTATTGCTAATAAATTCATATTTTAATCCTTTCTAAATTTTATAGAAATCATAATATATTTTATCACATTAATTTCTTTAAAATAAGGTAAATAATCATATTTTGAATATTAATCTCTAAAATAATTAACAAACTGAAAATTTAGTATTTAAAATTAATTGATAAAACTATATAATCTAATTAACTTATATTTTATATGGAAGGATGTAATGTTATGATTACTGATGTTTCTCAAAACGAAATAATGAATTCGTTTAACAATATTATGGACTATTTAAAATATTTTATCGAGGATGATGCAGCAATTTCTATTGCTAATACTGAGATATTCCTTAAATTTTATGACGGACAAAATGTTAAATTGAACAAAAAAGACGGTGATCCACTTCCAGTTGGAAGTATTGCTTACCAAGCTGTAACAACTGGAAAAGTAGTTTCTAGTGTTATTCCACCAGAGGTTTTTGGAGTAACTACAAAAGCCCTAGGTATACCTATAAAGGAAAATGGGAAAGTAATTGGGGCTATTTCCATGGCAAAAAGCTTAGAGAGACAAACCATGGTGTCCAACCTTGCTAAAAATTTATCTGACTCACTCTCTCAAATAACTTCTGCAATAAATGAATTTTCTACAAGTGTACAAAACATGGCCCAATTTAACGCTATGATTCAAGAAAATGTTGAAAAAACAAGGAAAGAAGCTGAAAACACAGATGATATATTACAATTTGTTGGTAATATAGCTAGACAAACTAATTTACTTGGTTTAAACGCTGCAATAGAGTCTTCAAGAGCAGGTGAATTTGGAAAAGGATTCAGCGTAGTTGCTCAGGAAATTAGAAAATTATCTAATTCCAGCAATGAATCTATCAATCAAATTAATAATATTCTAAAAAATATTCAAGGTTCAGTTATAAATATTTCTGATAAAATAAATGAATCTAATGAAGTTTTTCAACAACAAACAGGAACCATTGAAGAGATTACTAGTGCAATTGAAAGTCTTTATTCCACTTCTGAAGTATTAAAAGATATTGCTGCAAAGCTATAATTATAAATACCTTAAAAGACCTGATTCAAATCAGGTCTTTAATTAATTAATAAATTCCATTTTCCATTTATAATATCCTGTTTCTATATCTTTTTCATACCTGAAATATGCAGAAAAAATATTACCTTTTTTACTCTTTAGATTTCTAAAACCTACTCTACCTTTTTCAAGTAAAATTTTTACCATCTCTTTACTAACTTTTTTTTCAAAAGATTCAACGAATTTATCATTCTTCCAAATGATAAATTTGCATCCATTTTTCCAATTACTACAGCCAAAGCCTTTGGTACCTTCTATCACTGGATTGCCACATACTGGACAATTACCTAAGCTTTCCACACCCTCCGGGAGCTGAACTTTGAAATTATTTAACATAGAGGCATCATTTTTTATAGAATTAACAGCACTAACAGTAAACTCAATAATTAATTTTAAAAAATCTTCCTTTTTAAATTTTCTTTTTTCAATATCTGATAAGGTTTTTTCAAGTCTACCAGTATATTCTAAGTCTAATAGCTCTTTTGCTGGAAATATTTCTACTATTGTTCTTCCAAGCTTTGTACAAGTAAGATTTTTACCCTTACTTGCAATGTATCCAACCTCTTTTAGCTTTTTTATAGTTTCTGCCCTTGTAGCAGGAGTACCTATGCTAAATCCACTTAGTATAGATGCCATCATCTCTTCTGAGTTTTCTTCATCCTTAAAGCTTTTGCCGCAAGTTTCCATAACTCTTAGCAAAGTTTTCTCTGTATGAAGCTTTGGAGGCTTTTTAATTATTTCATTTACTTTACTTTCTGTTAAACTTACTATATCCTTTTCAGCTACCATTGGTAGCAATGTATCCTTAGTTTCAATTTTCTCTATTTTACGCCAACCTTCAATAATTTGAACCTTTCCCTTTGATATAAAGATTCCATTGATATCTTTTTCATGAACTTTAATTCTGATAATAGTCTCTTCAAATTCAGCTATTGGCATAAATTGCATAACGAATCTATTCTTTACTGCATCATATACAATCTGCTCATCGTAACTTAGCCTTGAAGGTTTTATATATGTAGGCATAATTGCACTATGGCTCTCAACTTTTGAATTATCGAATACTCTTTTACTCTTAATGAACTTTATTTCATCTTCGTACGGAAGCCCTTTTTTTAAGCTTTCTAATACCTTTTTAGCTCTACCCTCTAAGCTTTCTTCTAATGCAATACTTCCCGTTCTTGGATAAGTTATTAATTTCTTCTCATAAAGTAATTGTGCTATCTTTAAAACCTTATCAGATGTCCAGCCCTTGTATTTGCTTGTAATATATCCCTGAAGGTTTGATAAATTAAATAAAAATGGAGCGTATTCCTTTTTTCTTTCAACTTGTTTTTCTACTATTTCTGCAGTTTTATTGTCTATCATTTTACATACTTCATTTAGATATTCTCTTTGCTCAAATTTCTCTGTATCATTTTCGTAGTACAATGCTTCAAATTCATGATTGTCTTCTGTCTTTAAACTAGCAATTAATTTATAATATGTAGTAGCCTTAAAATTTTCTATCTCCTTATCTCTGTCATAAATAATTTTCAGAGTTGGAAGTAACACTCTTCCAATATTTAGAATTTTATCTTCATTTAATTTATATTTTAACGTTGCTACAGATGTGAGATTAATTCCTATAATCCAATCAGCCCACTGTCTTCCTATTCCTGCATCTTGCAAAGGTTTCATTTCACTATTTTCTTTTAAGCTTTTCATTCCTTTTAATACTTCTTCTGAGGTCCATTCATTTAATAATAATCTATAAACAGGCTTTTTCTCATTGAAATATAAAAACAATTCATCTGCAATTACTTGCCCTTCCCTATCAAAGTCTGTTGCAGAAATTATGCCGTCCACATCATTCCTATCTATTAGTGATTTTATTAATTGAAGTTGTTTCTCTGCTCCCTTATCACTAACACTTTTATTCACGCTATCCAGTTTAATTTTATATTTAAATTCAACTGGTATAAAAGGAAATTTATCTAGCCTCCAGCTTTTCATATTTTCATCATAATCTTTAGCATCATATAACTGTAACAAATGTCCAAAGACCCATGTTACAAAATAATCATTTCCTTCAAAATATCCAGTTCTTTTTACTTTTATATTTAAAGCCTCAGCAATATTTTTAGCAACAGAAGGTTTCTCTGCTATTATAATTTTCTTCAATATATCCCACTCCTAAATAAATTATGATCCTTTTATTTTAATGCTTTAATTAATTTTAATTTAGATATATACTAATTTGGTGATTATATACTTATAAAGTATAATCAAAATATTAAGAAAACACAAATATCTAAATATAATAAATTATAGGAGTTGTTTTATGAGAAATATAAAATTAAGTATACAGTATGATGGCAGTCGATATAAGGGCTGGCAGAGATTAGGTAATGAGGATAACACTATTCAAGGTAAAATAGAGAAAGTACTAAAGGAATTAACCAATGAGGAAATAGAATTGGTAGCCTCTGGTAGAACTGATGCAGGGGTCCACGCATATAATCAAGTAACAAATTTTCATACTAATTCAAAGGTATCAAATAAAGAATTACTTAATTATTGTTACAAATATCTGCCTTCAGATATTGTAATAAAAACCTCAGAAGATGTTTCAAAGGATTTTCATTCAAGATATTTAGTAAAAGAGAAAATTTATATATATAAAATATATAATGATACTTTTCACGATGTATTTAATAAAAGATATTATTATCATGTACCTGAGCAATTAAATATTGAAATTATGAAAAATGCTGCAAATGTCTTTATTGGTAAGCATGATTTCAAAAGCTTTACAGCTTTAAAGTCTAAGAAGAGATCTACTATTAGAGAAATATACTCAATCAATATTAATAAGAAAGGCAGTGAGATAGAAATAATTATAAATGGGAATGGATTTTTGCATAAAATGGTTAGAATTTTAGTAGGTACACTAATCCAAGCTGGTCTTGGAAAAATTACCATTGAAGAAATACTAGAAATTATGGATAAAAAAGACCGCTCTTTTGCATCTGATACAGCCCCAGCTCATGGTTTATTCTTAAAAGATATAATTTATTAATAATATAACTAATTATATAGATTAAAAAACTAAAGCCTAAATTATGCTTTAGTTTTTTAATCTATAAACTTGTAGTATCTATCAATTAAATCCTCCACCTCATCAACACTTATAAATCTTCCTCTTCTGAAAATTTCTTTCCCTTCAATATAAAAAATTATTACTGGAATGGTAAATATGGATAAATGTCCTGAGGCTTCTTGTATTTCATCGATAATTATTTTTTTATTATTAATCCTTGGGTATTTTTCTAACACCTCCTCGATCTTAGGCATTAAAGCATGACAAACACTACAATTGTTTGAAGAAACGTATACAAAAGCTGCTTTATTGTCATGAATAAATTTATCTATCTCAGTTAAGGACTTCAATTTTTCCATTATATTATCATCCTCCAAATTAATGTTTTATAGTTTATATTTTATTCTTACTAAAATTAAAAGCAACTATTTTTTAAGTTGCTTTTAATGATTTATAATTATTTTTTAAGACTTTACTATAATACATACTTTAATACCATAAAATAGTGGCATAAGCTTCCGCCTAGTACAAATATATGGAATACTTCATGGAATCCCAATAGCTTTGACTTAAATATCGACCACTTTGAAGCATAAATTACTGCTCCGAAAGTATATAATAATCCCCCTAATATTAACAAAATAATTCCCATTATGCTAATAGATTTATAAATAGGTGAAATAATAAATATAGATAACCATCCCATTAATACATAAAACAGTGTAGATAGCCACCTTGGAGCGTTAAACCAAAACATCTTGAAAAATATACCAACTAATGCACAGCTCCAAATTAGTGAAAACATAACCCATCTCAGATTCCCATTTAAGGCTAACAAACATATTGGGGTATAAGTGCCAGCAATTAAAACAAAAATCATTGAATGATCTAATTTTCTTAATGCATTAATAACTTTTTCTGAGGATTTCACAAGGTGATATACGGAGCTTGCTGAGTAAAGTAAAATTAAACTTATTCCAAAAAGTATTACAGATGTTAATGATAAAATATTTGCTTTTGAATTATTTATTTCATATACAATCAATATTATCATACCTAGAAGAGATACGATTGCCCCAAATAAATGTGTTAAGCCACTAATGGGTTCTCTAAATTTGCTCATCATAATTACCACTCCATTCAAAATATAGTATAATTACCACATGTAGTTTTCATAACTATATGTTGTTATATTATTAATATATCACAAAGCATCAAAAATTATAATACTTTTTTTTGCATTCACAATATTTTTTTTAATCCTATTTGTAATATGTGGTTTAAATTACTATCTATTGAACTATTCTTTTATATGTGTTACTATTTTTTTAACGTATTCACATGATTAGGAGTGTTATTAATGAAGTTTAACGAAAAAGAGATCTCTTTACTTTTAAAAGATCTTTTATTAAATAAAGATATAGAACTTTCAGATATACCTGACTTAGAATTATATATGGATCAAGTAATAACTCTCTTCGATGATAAATTAAGTCATCTAAAAAGATTTTATGACGAAAAACTAATGACAAAAACAATGATTAATAATTACACAAAGTCTAAAATACTTATTCCTCCAAACAAAAAAAAATACTCAAAAGAGCATATGATTTTATTGATACTAATATATAATCTTAAGCAAAGCCTATCTATAAACGATATTGGAATATTATTTAAAGATGTGCAAGAGCATATATCTAATGATAGCGATATAGATTTATATAAAATTTATGAATCTTTCTTAGAAATAAAAAAGTATCAGGAAAATATTCTTAAAAATGAATTACCTGATAAGATCAAGTTCATAGAAGAGAGCACCTCAGGTCTAAATTTATCTAATAAAGACTTATCTCAAATGTTAATTTTTGTACTTTCCTTAATTAATGAAGCTAATATAAGAAAAAGATTAGCAGAAAAAATTATTGATGGATTTTTTACAAATGATAGATTATAGATTTACTATATAAATTAATATTATATAAAAAAGGGGATAAATACTTATTAAAATGTCCTTGCCATAGGATCCATTTTAAAAGTATATTATCCTTTTTTTATTAGTCTATTTTATATTATATTTTTACCACCCTATAAACATTTGGGTCCAATAATATTGTCCAGCTGCATTTTTCGCTACTCCTACTCCAATACTACTAAAGGATGTATTTAGAATATTTTGTCTATGTCCTGGAGAGTTCATCCAAGCATTCATAACTTCTTCTGGAGTTCTTTGTCCATATGCGATATTTTCTCCTGCAGCTCTATAATTAATCCCAAAGTTTTTTATCATATCAAAAGGCGATCCATAAGTAGGAGAAGTATGTGAAAAATATTTTTTATCTATCATATCTTGAGATTTATATCTAGCTACTCTAGATAGCTGCCAATTATGATTTAAACTATTTAAGCCCTTCTTAGCTCTTTCACTATTAACCAATTGTATAACTCTACTTTCTAGACTCTTTACTTCCGATAAATCTGGAATTTTTATTACTTGATTTGGGTATATAATATTCGGATTAGGAATCTGAGGGTTTGCGGAAACTACATCGGAAACACCCACTTGATATTTCTCGCATATCTTCCATAAGCTATCTCCGGCTTTAACCGTATAGTTGAAGGTTTTTACTGTGATGGTCTGTGCAAAAGCTATATTTTGAAAACTCATTGCAATAAAGAATATAAATAAAACTAAAAAACTTCTTAATACCTTTTTCATATTATTTACCTCTCTAAAATATATTTTTTCAAAATATATTTTTTACACTTTAGAGATTTTTATTATACTTTTATATTATTTTTTTTATTCCTCATTATCTATTACCTTTTCAATTTCTTCTAATAAAGCTTCCTTACTTAGGCTCTCAATATCGTTTATAGAATTCAACATGTTTATTATTCTATATTTTACATTTTGTTTATTTATGTTTACTGACTCGTTTATATAAATAGTTTCTCCTTGCTCCACAATTTTTGCATTATATTCTTTTGATATTAATAGTTCTTTAAAATTATTTATTGCTTTTTCATCTCCATGAACTAAGAAAATTTCCTTTGGCTTAGCCTTAAAATTATCTATCCAATTAATAAGCCCATCTCTATCTGCATGACCTGATAAGCCATCTAAGCTATATATTTTAGCATTAACTACTATCTCTTCACCAAATAATTTTACTTTTTTACTTCCATCTAAAATTGCTCTTCCTAAAGTACCTTCAGCTTGGTAACCACTAAATACTACTGAACACTCTTTCCTCCACAAATTATGCTTTAAATGGTGCTTAATCCTTCCTGCTTCACACATTCCACTGGCAGATATAATTATTGCACTTCCTTTAAATTTATTGATACTCATTGAATCTTGAGGAGTATCAGTAAAAATTACACCTTTAAAATTTAATGGATCAAAGCCTTTTTCTACTAGTCTTTTCATCTCATCATCATAATACTCACTACAACTTTCGTATATCTTTGTGGCATTTGTAGAAAGAGGACTATCAACAAATATTGTAATATCCTTTAGTTCCTTATCTTCCACAAACTTACTTAAGGCATAAAGTAATTCTTGCGTTCTTCCAACTGAGAAGGAAGGTATTAAAACATTACCTCCTCTATTAAAGGTATCCTTAATAATATTAAATAATTCTTTTAGTGACCAATCAACTTCTCCGTGTAACCTATCTCCATATGTGGTTTCCATAATAACATAATCCGCATTACTTATAAAAGTTGGATCATTTATTATTGGCTTATTTATATTTCCTAAATCTCCTGTAAACACAAGCTTTATTTCATCTTTATCATCTTCCTTAATGTACATTTCCACTATCGCTGAACCCAATAAATGCCCTGCATCTTTAAAAATAATTTTAAAGCCATCAAAAACCTCAATAGTTGTATTATAATCATACCCATTAAATAAATACAAAGATAATTCTGCTGTTTTAGAAGTATATAATGGTTCAATTAACTGTAACCCTTGTCTAATTCGTTTTCTATTTTTCCATTCTGCTTCGTTTTCTTGTATGTACCCACTATCTGGTAGCATTATCTTACATAATTCCTTTGTCGCCTTTGTACAGATTACCTCTCCTTTAAACCCATTTTTATATAATAACGGAATTCTACCACTATGATCAATATGGGCATGAGAAAGAATTACATAATCTATATCTTTAGGTGAAAAAGTGAAAAATTCATTCCCTTTATCTTTTTCATCTCTTCCTTGGAACATTCCGCAGTCTAATAGAATCTTCTTGTCCTTTACCTCTAAAATATGGCAAGAGCCTGTAACACACTTTGTTGCACCATAAAATTCTATTTTCATAATACTGCTCCTCTCTTATAGTTTATCTTTTATTTTGTACATTCTTCTATTACTTTCAAAACATTTTCTACACCATTATTACTAGAGCTTTTATTTATCTTTTCCATAAATTGATTTTTATTATCAAAAACATAATTTAATTTATCATATAACACATTTGGATTTAATTCTTCTTCTTGAATGACTACACTAAATCCACTTTTTCTGAAGGACTCTGCATTTAAAATTTGATCACCTCTACTTGCTTTTGCCGATAAAGGTATAAGAACACTTGGTTTTTTTAGGGCTAAAAGTTCGAAAATTACATTAGCACCTGCTCTTGAAATAAATACATCTGCAGCAGCCATTAAGTGTGTCAATTCATCTTTTACATAATCAAACTGTTTATATCCTTTAATAGCCAATAAATTATTGTCTATATTTCCTTTCCCGCAAATATGGATTATGTTATATTTAGAAAGCAATCTATCCAGCATTTCTCTTACAGTATCATTAATAATTTTAGATCCTAGGCTACCCCCAATTATCATAAGTACAGGTTTTTCTTCACCAAATCCACAAATTAACTTGCCTTTTATTTTACTGCCTTTAAAAAGTTCTCCTCTAATTGGAGTGCCCGTAAGTACAGCTTTATTTCCTTTTATATGCTTTAATGATTCTGGAAATGTAACACATACTTTAGAAGCAAAAGGTATGGATATTTTATTGGCAAGACCAGGTGTAATATCTGATTCATGAATTATAACTGGAACTCTATTTAAATAGGCTCCGATAACTACAGGAACTGATACAAAACCACCCTTAGAAAATACAACATTAGGCTTTTCTTTCCTAATAATTTTTAATGCTTCGAATACTCCCTTTAAAACTTTAAAAGGATCCGAAAAATTTTTCAAGTCGAAGTATCTTCTTAATTTTCCGCTGGAAATTATGTTATATTTTATATTTTCATCACAAATTATCTTTCTTTCTATTCCATTCTCTGTTCCAATGTATTGAACTTCATAACCAAAATGTTCTAATCCAGGTATTAAAGCTAAATTAGGCGTCACATGACCTGCAGAACCTCCGCCAGTCATAATTATTTTTAAATTTCTCAAAAAATCATCTCCCAAGCCTTTTGTATAATATTAATGTTTAAACTTACTATATTAGTTAATACTAATTTTCTATGATTGCTTCTTCATTGTCAATTATAATTATATAAAATTATACATAAAAAATGACAGTTAATGTCCAATTTTCTAAGACAAGTACAAACTTCAACTTGTACCTGTAACATACTAAAATATTAATCCGAAAAAAGGTTAAGATACTAATGTAACACAAAAACACAAAATTATAAAAAAAAATTAGGAGGTTGATTTCAATGGCAAGAAGTAATAAAGCTTTAGTACCAGAAGCAAGAGAAGGATTAAACAAATTTAAAATGGAAGCTGCTAACGAAGTAGGTGTAAACTTAAAGCAAGGATATAATGGAGATTTAACTTCAAGACAGGCTGGATCAATCGGCGGTCAAATGGTTAAAAAAATGGTTGAACAATACGAAAGAACAAACTTATAAAATTTAGTTCAACAAAACTTGAAAAAGGAAAGATAAAATTTATCTTTCCTTTTTTAATTGAATTCTGAAAACTCAATAATGACCCTATCATTTGAATTGGTATCAATTGTACTATTACTTTCAATATTATCTTCAACAATTGATTTTCTAGGGAATTTAATAATAAATTCCGTTCCTTTGCCCTCTTCACTTAGAACTTCTATAGAACCTTTCATAAGGTCAACAAATCTTTTTACTAAGGCTAAACCAAGACCAGTTCCTTCAGATTTTTTAGAAAATGAATTATTGATTTGAATAAATTTATCAAATATTTTATTCAATTTATCTTTAGGTATTCCTACTCCCTCATCTTTAACTTTAATCTCAAAACTATCTTTTTCAATATTAATATCAATAAAAATCCTTCTATTTTCTCCAGTGAACTTTATAGCATTAGATATTAAGTTTAATATTATTTTCTCATATTTATCCTTATCCAAAAGAACAATACATTCTTCCTCTGATGTATCAAAAATTAAATCTATAGCTTTACTTTTAGCGTAAAAATTAACAGAGGCAACTAGATTTTCTGTATAGCTTACAATATCAAAGGGTGAGTAGTTAGCCTCAAGGAAACCTGCATCTGACTTAGAAATATCAAGAATATTATTAATAGTTTTTAATAGAATTCTGCAATTTTGATTTATCCTAGTTAGAATTTTTTGCAGATTATATGTTATTTCATCTCCATATACGTCATTTGCCAGTTGAAGTGATGCGTAAATTATAGTTAGGGGGGTTCTAAGTTCATGAGAAATTGTATTGAAAAAATCATCTTTCATTTTGACGATTTCTTTCATTTCCATACTTTCAATTATTTCTTTAGTTACATCTTTTAAAGTTACTATAGTGTTAACAATGTTCCCTTGTTTATTTATTATTGGATTACAATTTAACAAAATGTACTTCATTTTTCCAACACTCACTTTATACTCAAGAATCAAATTATTTATAGGCTCATATCTTTCAACGTAATTTCTTAATAGTAGTTTTGAATCTTCAGTAAAGTCATCATGAGTATCTATAATTTTTAGTCTATTTTTCAAAATTTCTCTATAAGCATACATCTGTTTTAAGCTTAATTCCATTACACTTAAAGCTACTTCATTGCAAAAGTCGAATTCTCCAAATTTATCTAACACAACTAAGCCTTCTGATATATTATTTACTACGTTTTTAAGATGTAATAAGGATTCTTTTTCCTTAGTTCTTATTTGTTGAATAATTTCACATTTAGTTTTCATTTCTGACCAAACACTTAATATCTTTTCTTGTTCATCTTTTACCTTTATTTCTTTTTTTGCATATTCAGTCACTTCATAGATTAAAATAACTAAATTATCTTCCTTAAAATTTATATAAAAGTCAAAGTATCTGTTATTAAGTAAGCTTACTTTATTAAATTTCTTATTAGACTTTTCTTTAATTGAACATTCAATAAATCTATTAACTTTACTAAATATATCAATATCCTTAAAAATGCTTCCTTTAATATTTTTACTTAATTTAAAAGTATTGATAAATTCATTATTTACATATTCTATGCAAAGTTTTTTACAATTTATTATTATAATACTAGCAGGAAGATCATCGTATAATTTAAACATTTTAATTTCCTCTCTACTTCACTTAAGTTTTATAATCACCATATATTTATTCTACAAAAAAAGATTTTTTCCTTCCTTTTCCAGTAAAGTAAATAAAAAAATCTTCACTTAATAGCGAAGATTTCTACTCTGAAATTCTAAAGTCTTTAATTGTTAGTTGCTTATTTTTTATTCCATTAAATTCGTTAATAGTTGGATAAAATATTAAATCAAGTTTTAATCCAAAAGGATAAGATATAATCTTTTCATAATCATTCTTGTATTTTTTCATTAAAATATACTTAAAATCTTCAACCTTATTAAAACCCACTGCATCAATCTTTCTATTATCCTTGGTAATACATGTTAATTTTAAAGTATTTTGATTTTTACCTAGAATTTTAATATCTGAAATTAATATATTTTTTTCTGCAAATAAAGGAGCAGAATTACCTTTACCAAATGGCTCTAATGCTTCCAGTTCTTTTATTAGTTCATCACTAATTGCTGTTAGTGGTATTCTATTATCTATTTTTATTTTAGGTATTATATCATTATCTGAAAGTTGGCAACTAATGTTTAATCTCTCTCTTAACAACTGAATTTTATCTTCCTTTATGGAAAGCCCGGCTGCCATAGGATGACCTCCGAATTTATCTAATAAATCCCTACACTTGAGCAATTCTTCAAATAAATTATACTCTTCAATGGATCTTCCTGAACCCTTAGGCATTTCTTTACCTTTTGTCAAAATTATCGTAGGCACATTATATTTTTCTCTAATTTTTCCGGCAACTATTCCTGCAATGCTTTCATGAACATCTTTGTCATAAACCACTAATACTTTATTATTATTTAGGTGTGAACTTTCTATATATTGGACTATTTTTTCTACAGTTTGGATAGTCATTGACTGTCTTTTTTTATTTAAATCTACTAGTGTTTCAGCTAAACTTCGTGCTTTATCCTCATCTTCTGTTACTAAAAGTTGAACTGATAAGGAAGCAGTTTCTAGTCTACCAGTAGCGTTTATACAAGGCCCTATCATAAAACCAACATTATGTGCTTTTATTTCTTTATCCTTAATAGCCAACATATTAATTAGCGACTTTAAACCTATATTATTAGTCTTACTTATCATCTTTAAAGAATTTTTTACTATAATTCTATTTTCACCTATTAAATCAACTACGTCACAAATAGTTCCAATTCCTGCAATTTCAATTAATGAATAGGCTTCTTTCTCATCAATGCCAAGTTTTCTATAAAGCGCTTGGATAAATTTAAATGCTATTCCTGCACCGCATAGCATTTTAAAAGGATATTTGCAATCAGTTCTTTTAGGATTTATAACTGCATCTGCAGAAGGTATAATATATTCCCTCTCTTCTTTTTCAATAAAAGGAAGTTCATGGTGATCTGTAATTATTACCAGCATTCCTAGTTCTTTTGCTAGTTTCACCTCTTCAATAGCGCTAATACCATTATCACAAGTTAAAATTACCTCTACTCCCTGCTCTTTTAATATTTTAATCCTTTCAATACTCATACCATAACCTTCTGCTTCTCTATCTGGTATATAATATTGAACATCTGCATCTGAATTTAAATTTAATAAACCTTTATATAAAATTGTAGTACTAGTAACACCATCTGCATCATAATCTCCATAAACTAAAATTTTTTTACCTTCATCTAAGGCATCAATGATAATATCTGTTCCTTTATCCATATCCTTCATCATGAAAGGATCATGCAAATCGTTAAATGAAGGATTCATAAACTTTTTAACTTCATTAACTTCTTTAATATTTCTGTTTGCCAATACCTTTGCTGTTATTTTATTTATTTTAGCTTCCCTTGCTAAGGTATCAATATCACATTTAGTAACTCTAAGTCTCCACTGGTTTTCCATACTAGTTAATCACCTTCTCATCAGATATTATACCATACCAAATAATTAATTTGTGATATAATCTTTACTGGAGGTGTTATATATGGATAAATTGCTATTTGGAATTTCCGGATTACCTATTGGAATTGAAAATGCAAAAAAATTCACTTACAAAACTGGAATTGAATACTTAAAAAACATTGGACTTGATGTCATGGAGCTGCCATTTGTTAGATCCGTAAATATTACTGATAAGAATAAAGAAGAAGTATTAACTTCTAAAATTAATAATAATTTCTATCTTTCAGCTCATGGTTCATATTTTATAAACTTAAATGCTGAAGAGGATGAAAAGATAGAAAAATCTATTGAAAGAATAATAAAAGGAGCGGAAGCTTTATTAAAAGTTCATGGAAAAAGCTTAGTATTTCATCCAGGTTATTATCTTAACGATTCTAAGGAAGAAACCTTTAATACTATCAAAGAAAATTTACTGAGACTACCTAACTTAGGAGTAGATTATAGATTGGAAACTACCGGGAAAAAAACTCAATTTGGTTCTTTAGAAGAAAATGTTCAGTTATGCAAATTTGTCTCCACCTGTAAACCCTGCATTGATTTTTCTCACCTCCATGCAAGATACAATGGTTCATTAAAAGATTATGATGATTTTGCAAAAATATTAGACTATATAGGAAACGAACTTGGGGAAGATGCTTTAAAGGATATGCATATACATATGTCAGGCATTAATTACGGTTTAAAAGGTGAGAAGAATCATCTTCCCTTTGAAGAAAGTGATTTTAATTATAAGGCATGTATTAAAGCATTTTCAAAGTATGATATAAAAGGATGTATAATTTGTGAAAGTCCTATTCTAGAAAAAGATGCATTGTTACTAAAAACATATTATGATTGTATATAAAAAATAAAAGGATAAGTAACTTAAACTTGTCCTTTTATCTGTTAAATTATGTACTTCTAATTCTATTCCTTAATTTCCACCTTTTCACATTCCAGATTTTCTTCTACAATAACCCTAATATCCTGCAACTCTCTTAAAATTTTCTCCAGCAATTCTAATTCTTTATTTTCCAATTAGATTACCTCCATCTTTATTTTAATTTATTAATATTTAAATTATATTATGTAGCAATTGAATTTAACATAGTGTTATGAAGGGAAGGGAGTAAAATTATGCATATAAAATAGATAACTAACTCTAAATAAAACACATTAAGCAGCTTTAATTCATAAAATATATAGATTATAAAATAAATTTAACAATTTGATTTTTAGGAGCTGATACTATGTGTGGAATTGCAGGTGTAATAAACTATAAAGATAACTTAATTGACAAAAGACATATTATTGATGATATGACGAAAACATTAGAAAAGAGAGGTCCAGATTCTTCTGGGTATTACCTATCCCCTAATGCTCTATTAGGTCATAGAAGACTTGTAGTAGTAGACCCAGTTGGTGGAGCCCAACCTATGATTAGATTTCATGAAGGAAACAAATATATAATTGTATATAACGGTGAATTATATAACACAGAAGATATTAGAAAAGAGCTTATTTCTTTAGGGTTTGATTTTAAATCTTATTCTGATACAGAAGTTTTACTTATCTCTTATATTGCTTGGGGAATAGATTGCGTAAAAAAATTAAATGGTATTTTCTCTTTTGGTATATGGGATGAAAATAACTTTAAGTTATTTTTATGCAGAGATCCCTTAGGAGTAAAACCACTATATTACAGTATTAAATCAGACAATTTAATTTTTGGCTCTGAGCTAAAAACCTTGCTTGCACACCCTCTAGTTACTCCTACCATTGATGAAGAAGGCATTTGCGAAATATTTGGACTTGGTCCTGCTCACACACTGGGTAGTGGAATATTTAAGAATGTTTATTCATTACCTCCTGCAAATTATCTTATTTTTTCTAAGGATGGTTTACAAATTAAGGAGTATTGGAGTTTAACTTGCAAAGATCATAAGGAAGATATATCTTCCACTGCAGAGCACGTTAGATCTTTATTAACAGATGCTATTAAACGTCAACTTATTTCTGATGTCCCACTTTGTACTTTTTTATCAGGAGGATTAGACTCAAGTATTATTTCCTCCATTGTTGCTTCTGATTATAAAGAAAAAGGTAAAATATTAAATACCTACTCGATAGATTATAAAGATAATAACATTTATTTTAACTCAAATGCCTTTCAGCCTGACTCTGATGATCCTTGGATTGATAGAATGAGTAAGTTTATAAACAGCAAGCATAGCAAGATAATATTAGATACTCCAGAACTTGCAGAAGCACTAATGGATTCAGTAATTGCAAACGATATGCCTGGTATGGCTGATATCGATTCATCTTTATATCTTTTCTGCAAAGAAGTTCGAAAAAAGAATACTGTAGCTCTTTCTGGTGAGTGTGCAGACGAGCTTTTTGGGGGATACCCTTGGTTCAGAATTCCTGAACTTATTAATTCTGAAACTTTCCCTTGGTCCCAATCTATAAAAGCTAGAAAATCTCTTTTATCAAAGGCTTTTGAAAATATAGATTTAGAATCTTATACTCAAAATAGGTATACAGAAGCAATAAATAAGGCTCCTAAGCTTTATGGTGAAGATAAAGCTCAAAGCAGAATGCGTGAAATTTTCTACTTAAATTTAAAATGGTTTATGGTTACTTTGCTAACAAGAAAAGATAGAATGAGTATGTTTAACAGCTTAGAAGTTAGGGTCCCTTTTGCAGACTACAGAATAGTAGAATATGCATATAATATACCGATGGAAATGAAATTTTATAATAATAGAGAAAAAGGACTTCTTAGAAAAGCAATGGAAGGTATACTTCCTGAGGATGTACTTTGGAGGAAAAAAAGTCCATATCCAAAGACCTTCAATCCTGATTATACTAACCTAGTTGCAACATGGCTAAATAATATTATTAAGGATAAAACATCACCAATACTACAGTTAATTGATCATAATGTAGTAAAAAGACTTGTGGAAACTAAAGGAGAATCCTTTGATGGTTACTTGTTCGGGCAGTTAATGAAAGGTCCTCAACTTATTGCGTATTTAATTCAAATAAATATTTGGATGAAAATGTATAATGTGAAAATTGCTTAAAAAATATACCCGGAGAAATGTGCTCTTCTCTGGGTATTCTTTTCTTATAAAAACTCTTTTAATTATCCTAATATTAAATCACCCATTAATATACCTACAATATTATTGCTCTTATCCTTAACAGGTACTGATATTGCTATACAATAATTATTTGAATCAGTAGAAATATACGGTTCAGATTTAAATTCATTTCCTTTTATAGCCTCTTTAAAATATGGTCTATGTGCGAAATTAACATACACTTTTTCTTCTTCATAATCTAAAGTTATGGCTTTTCTTAAGCCATCCTTTTGCATTAAGGCAAGCAGTTCAAATTGCGGTTTATCAATAATAGTATCGTTTAATAATTTAGTACAAATATTATAATCCATTGAAGCTAATTCTGCTTGTTTTGAGAATTGTCTTAAATTACTTAGCCCATTATCTATATAATTTTGTATTTCTCTAGTTATTTCATAATTTTTTGCAAATGAATCAATACGTACTTTCACATCTTTGTTCATAATTGTAAGATTCGCTACTGAATTAAATATATTATTCATGGCATTTAATTGTTCCTCAGAGGACGATGCTACTTCTTGTGTTGCGGAAGATGTATTTTCTGATATCTTTAATATTTTTTCAACTACAGTTTTGACATCGTTAATTTTCAACTCTTGGGTTTCAATAATCTTATTAATGTCCTTTATTGACTTAAGAGTATTTTCACTATCTAAAGTTATTTTTTGTAAGTTATCCTTTGTTATATTTGCAACCATAATATTTTCGTTTATTTTTTCTACTTCGCTATTCATACTTGTAGATATATCAATTATTTCATTCTTAATTTCATTTATTATAGTTTCTATTTCTTTAGCTTGAGCTGAAGAACGTACCGCAAGTTTTCTTATTTCTTTAGCCACTACTGCAAAACCTGCTCCAGATTCACTAGCCTTTGCCGCTTCTATAGATGCATTTAATGAAAGAAGATTTGTACTTCTGCTTATGTCATTCACAGTATCTGCTATATTTTGAATTTTATAAGCCTTTTCATATAAGTTATTCACTTTAGCAGCAAGTTCTAAATTAGAGGATGCAGATTCATTTAATTTATTTATTAATTCATCGTATATCTTATTACTTTCTTCCACTCTTTCCATCATAGAAGTAGCCCTAGATTGAATTGTATCACCATTTTTAATAACATCTTTATATTCATCCACTATTTCGTTTATAAATTTGTTTCCATTTTCAACATCATCTATCTGTCTTAACATATCTTGCGATACATTATTTATTGCAGAGCAAGTTTCCTGTGAAGAAATTTGTACTAGTTTAGCATTTTTCTCTAACTCCTCACAATAGTTTATCACCTTATCTGTCATTGTTGCAGTTTCATTAATAAGACCTCTTACCTTGAGTATAAAAATGTTTATATTTAAGCATAAGTCTTTAAAAACGCCATTTTTATTGATGTTTATCTTCTTTGTTAAATCTCCTTGGCCCATCTGTACCATAGACTTATTAATCCCACTCACTTGTTTAAATAATATTTTTACAATTCCAAAAGATAAAATCAAAGTAATTATAATCCATATAACATTAATTAATAGCACATAATAATTATTCATATAAAATCCTCCTTTTATCACCTTTCAAGTATAAATAATAATTTCATAACTATTTACGGAATTAATTATTTATAACTGAAACAAAATCATTTATATAAGTTTCTAGATGAACCCAGGATCTTTTAGTAAATATGGTTTTTATATTTGAGTTCTTTATTACTTTCTTTGAATTGTATACAACTCTATGATTCACAAAGTCAACAAGTATAATTATTAAGTCTACCTTCTCTCCTTTTAATAAATCACTTAATTTTTTATCCCATCCATTCCTTCCACTAACATGCAGAATATTATCAAACCCTTTTTGACGTAATTTTTTCTGTATTATGTTAAGATTATCACCACCAATTATTAATGTACTCATTTTAAAGCCCCCCTTTTTTTATTACTCTTATAAAATTAAATTAAAACAAACCAATTTTATCAAGCGCCTGCTGGATATCTTTCTTAATATCTTCAACATCTTCAATTCCAATGCTTAGTCTAAAAAATCCCCCATGAAATTCTTTAGGATATAGGTATTGACGTTCATCATCCTCTCCCAAAAATACAATAAGGCTTTCATCATGGCCCAAAGATACGGCAGATGTTATGACTTTTAAATGACTTACAAAACGATTATGGGTCTCATGATCTGCTTTAAGAGCAAAAGCCATCACCCCAGAATATCCGTTCTTCATCTGCTTTTTTGCAATACTATGTCCCGGATGGCTTTCTAAACCAGGATAAGAAACAAAGCGAACAGTATCAAGACTTTCTAAAAATTTAGCTATAATAAGCGCACTTTCATTATGCTGTTTCATACGCAAAGGAAGTGTTGCTGAACCACGCATGATCATCCATGCATTAAATGGGCTAATTACACCACCTAAATTCACCATAGATTCAGCCCTTATTTTATCAATAATTTCTTTTGGCCCAATTACTGCACCACCCATTGCATCTCCATGTCCATTAATATACTTAGTTAAGCTTTCAACACAAAGGTCTGCTCCCAACTCAAGTGGGCGCTGATTATATGGTGAAGCAAAGGTATTATCAACAGAGAGTAATGCTCCAACACTATGAGCTATTTTTGAGATTTCTTCTATATCAGTAATTTTTAAAGTAGGATTACCAGGAGTTTCAATATGAATTAATTTTGTATTTGGACGCACAGCTACTTTTACCGCATCTAAATCAGAAGTGTCTATAATTGTAGTCTCAATATCATATTTGCTTGGAAGCAATTCATTGAGCAAACGATAAACTGCTATGTATGTTATATTAGAAAAAATAACATGATCACCGCTTTTAAGTAAAGCAAAAAAAACACCTGACAAAGCAGCAACTCCTGAAGCTAGCACCACACAATCTTCTCCACCCTCAAGTACAGAGAGTTTTTCTTGCAAATACTGTTGATTTGAACCGCCATTACGTGTATAAAGAGCTTTTCCTGCACTGCTCCAGTTTATTTCAGCAGGGTCATATGGCAATTCATAACTATTTGCCATTGTAAGAGGCCTTTTAATAGCACCTGTGTCCTTATCCACATCATTTCCAGCATGTACAGCTCTAGTTAAAAAACCATATTCACTACCGTATTTTCTTTTACCCATCATATATTCCTCCTTTTAAAAAATTGCTTATAATGTCTAAAGATAATATCTACTATTCATATATGATTAATGTATTTTATACTATATTAGTTCTGTTTTTTTATATTGTCAAGATATTTCGATTGTTCTTTATTAACTATGAAATGAAAATCATTTTTAAGTACATTCCCAAGCTGAGTTTTAAAGCCTTATTTCTCTAGTAAATTAAAAAATATCCAGAGGAACTTTCTCTGGATACTTTTATTTTTAATATATTTTCACTTTTACAGACTAAAAATTTTTTGCTATTTCTTCTGCTTTTTTAATAGTCTCTTGAACAATTGCTTCTGCATCTTCACCAATAACATCTAACTTTTCAGCAGCAATTGTGGTAAAATCAGTTATTCCAAGGAAACCTAAAATAGTTCTCAAATACCTATCTCCCATTTCGAAAGATGAGAATGGCTCAACTGAATATGCACCACCTCTACCTACAATATGAACTGCTTTTTTACCATAGCATAGTCCAACAGGACCTTCTGGAGTATACTCAAAAGTAATTCCCGTAACACTTATATAAATCCAAATTTACCTCATTCTAAATTTATTTTTTACATATTTATTATTATTTACATTTCTACTTTCTAAATGCATGCACTTATTATTGATAGCTATCTATAATTATTTTATTATGATATTATAATATTAGTAAATTAATTAGATGAAGGAATTGAAAATATTAATTTAGGAGATATAGATAATGACTAAAAAAACTTATAAAGGTAGTGCTATGCTTAACCCTGTACCAGCAGTGCTTATAACCTCAAAAAACAAAGAGGGAAAAGTGAATGTGTTTACTGTAGGCTGGATAGGAACTGCTAAGCAAATAGAAGCACAGTGTAATATTGAACAGGAGATTTTATATGAATAAATTGAATTTTAAAGGTAGTGCAATGTTAAATCCTACACCAGTAGTTCTTGTAACTTCAATTAGCAAGGAAGGCAAAACAAATGTTTTTACCGTAGGATGGGTCAGTACTGTATGCACTAAGGAACCAATAATAGCAATAGGTATTAGACCAGAAAGATTAAGTTATAATTATATAAAAGAAAGTGCGGAATGTGTCATTAATTTACCCTCAACTAATATGGTCAAAATGGTAGATTATTGTGGAGTGGTATCTGGAAGAAAAGTAGATAAAATTAAACATTTAAATATTAAACTTAATGATGGAGTAACCTTAAATACCCCTTCGATTGATTTAGCTCCTGTGGCTTTAGAATGCAAGCTCAAGTCTATAACTTCACTAGGAACGCATGATTTGTTTTTATTTGAAGTTATTAATATTAAAATAGATGAAGATTTATTGGATTCTAAAGGTAAAATACAATTTAATAAAGCTAATCTTATGTGCTATAGCCATGGTGAATATTATGGGTTAAGTCAAAAGCCACTTGGAGCATTTGGGTATTCCGTTAAAAAAAGAACTAACGCAAAAACAAGAAAAAAAGAGCAGTCTAAATAGGTTGCTCTTTTAAATTATCTATTTTTTTAAGCAACTCTTCTTCTAGCTGTAAAATTTCTTCTATCTCTTTACAATTCATTCCCATCATCCTCTCTTTTGTATCCATTTCTATATTAGCACTTTTTTCTAAAACAGTACAGAACAAACGTTCGCATTATTCCCCATCAATTTTCCTCCTAAATTTAATTATTGTATTACCTTTTTCATATAATTTAACTTTAATCAAACAATCGATTGCTATCTGTAATTTATTCTAGCATAAATATCTATCGCTACCAGCGATACTTTCGACATATTATCCCATGCGTTCCATAACATAACGTTGAATATTGTTGTATTTTAGTGTATATAGTAAATATACGACTATTAGGACGTGATTTATGGAGCCATATCTTAGAATTAGAGAAGTTCGTGTCGACAAAAAGATGTCCCAGAGCGAACTTGCACGAAAAGCTGGAATATCTCAAAGTTATCTTTCAGAATTAGAAAGTAATAAAAAAAGCCCCACTTTACGCCAATTATGCAAAATTGCAAATGCATTAGGTGTTCACCCCGGAGAGCTTGTTTATTACTTATAATTTTACTTATTATGACGTCATAACGGTATGATGTTGTTTTTACCTCACTTATAATTTTTGTGAGGTGTTGCCAATATGAATGAAAAGACT